>ENA-ORNF01001918-ORNF01001918.1-human-gut-metagenome-genome-assembly--contig:-NODE-1918-length-16626-cov-6.027397_pt1 | contig 16626 bp, 16 predicted proteins | sample MGYA00242110_ERZ509012 | MGnify/ENA primary metagenome ERZ509012 (study PRJEB26280, sample SAMEA2338714) | human gut metagenome | biome: human gut; feature: human-associated habitat; material: faeces...
CTTATGTGTCTATTTTTATTTCAAAGTGCGTCACTTAATTTTACCATTTATAATAGATATAGGAGCTGAAAATATTGAACAAAAGGTACTTTAAATTAAGAAAACACAAAAAAACTACATAAAAATTCATTGTAAACATATCCAAAATGATATATAATAAAATCAAATTATAACCAATAAAATGAAAGGATAATTCAATGAATATAGAAGATTATGGTTTTAAAAATAATTATATAAAAACTGAAAACCAGATACCAGCAAGAATACTTGCAACTTATAAAAATAGATATCAAATAATTTTAACTAAAAACGATTTAGTAGATAATCCTCAAGAATATATTAATGAAGTTGAAAGTGTGGCAATTGGTGTAGATATTTATAGTGTAAGTTGTAAAACAGGTGATGGATTAGATAGTATAAAAAAGTATTTTAAAAAAGGAAATACTATAGTTTTTTTAGGTTCATCTGGGGTAGGAAAATCAACATTGTTAAATACTCTATATGGTAAAGAAGTAATGAAAACATCTAGCATTAGAGAAGAGGATTCAAAAGGAAGGCATACAACAACTTCTAGAAATTTAATAATGTTACCTAATGGAGCAATGATAATAGATACTCCAGGAATGAGAGAACTTGGAATGTGGAATTCAGAAGATGGACTAAATAGAACTTTTAAGGATGTAGAGGAGTATTTAGGTTTGTGCAAGTTTACAAATTGTACACATACAAATGAACCTGGTTGTAAGATTTTAGAAGCAATTAAGCAAGGTAAGTTATCTGAAGAGAGATATAATCAGTATGAAAAGTTAAAAAATGAGATAAAATATAATGCAAATAGTGATGATTATTTGAAGGAAAAAAAAGAAAAATTTAAGGCAATTGCTAAGATTAATAGAAAACACTGATTAATCATAGCAGAAAAAATTTTTGAAGTTAATAATTTTATATATATGAAGATAAGAAAGGATAGTGATAATCTATGAATAAATTAGAATTAAAAGTTGGGGGTATGGTGTGCACAGGTTGCGAAAACAGATTAAAAAATGCTATTTTACAAATGAAAAATGTAAAAAATGTGGAAGCATCTTTTGTGGAGAAAAAAGTAATTGTGGAATTTGTAAAAAATATTGATAAAAGTGAGATAATAGAAAAAATTAAAGATTTAGGATTTAAGGTGATAGAGTAAATAAATGGGGAGGAAATGGGGACGTTTTTCTTATTTGAAAGGAATGAAATTTATAAATGAAAAAAATAATTTTAAATATCGAAGGAATGACATGCACTGCGTGTTCAAATGGTCTAGAAAAGTATTTAAAAAAGCAAAATGGTATTATAGAAGCAAATGTAAACCTTGTAATGGCAACAGTTCTAATTGAATATGATGAAAAAAGATTAACGAAAAAAGAGTTAGATAAACTAATTGCAAACGCTGGATTTATTTCAAAAGGTGAGAATGAGAAAGAATCTAATTCAAGAAGACCAATTATTGAAATATCTATTTTTTCAATACTAGTAATATTTTTAATGTATATATCAATGGGCGAAATGATAAGACTTCATGTTCCAGCAATAGTTTCAAAACACGAAAATCCGATGAATTTTATTATAATTTCATTGGCAATAACAGTAATTTTTTTATTTTATGGAAAGGATATAATACAAAATGGTATAAAAAATCTGATTCATAAAATGCCTAATATGGATACACTTGTAACTACTGGGGTTATAGCAAATTTTTTATATAGTATATATTCAACTATTCAAATAATTAATGGAAACCATGAAGCAATTCATAATGTTTATTTTGAGGCATCTTGTATGATAATCTTATTTATAAAAATAGGTAGATATATAGATAAAAAAAATAAATCAAAGGCAGTTGATGCAATTAAAAACTTGGTTAATATCACACCTAAAAAGGCTACTATTATTACTGAAAATCAGGAAGAAAAAGATATTTCAATAGATGAAGTAAAAATAGGAGATATGTTAATTTCAAAGCCAGGTGAAATAATTGCAGCAGATGGCGTTGTTTTGAACGGTGAAGCAAATGTTGATGAATCAATTATAACAGGTGAAAGTAATCCAATAAAAAAAGTAGTAAATTCAAAAGTTATTGCTGGAAGTATGAATTATGATGGTATAATTTATTATAAAGTTGAACATGTCGGAAAAGAGTCAAGTATTTCAAATATAGTAAAAATGGTTGTTGAGGCTACAAATAAAAAAGCGAAAGTTGAAAGAATTGCAGATAAAATTGCTAGTAAATTTACATTAATTATATTTGTAATATCTATAATTTCTTTTGTGGCTAATATGATAATTACACATCAGTTTTCAAACTCAGTAAATGCGTTTATATCAGTATTAGTTGTTGCATGTCCTTGTTCACTTGGACTAGCAGTTCCAGTATGTATGGTTATTTCTATTGGAAACTTATCAAAAATTGGAATTGCAACAAAATCATCAGAAACAATAGAAAAACTAAATGATATTGATACAATTATTTTTGATAAAACAGGAACTTTAACAAATGGCAATCTTACTATTCAAGACAGAAATATAAGTGATAATGATTTAGAAATTTTGAAAATTTTAGAAAAAAATTCAAATCATCCAATTGCAAAAGCTATACAAAATTATAAATGTAATGTGATAAACGAAGATAAAGATAATCAATTAGAATATATAGAAAAAGTAGAAAACAATCAATATAACGAAAAAACTAAAATTCATAAAAAACTGCAAATAACAGAATTTAAAGAAACAGCAGGATATGGAGTATCAGGAATAATAGATGGTAAAAAATATTATGCTGGAAATAGAAAATTTGTAGAAAAAATAAATGCTTACAATAATTTAATTGATGAAGAAGAAAGATACTTGGAAAACCTTGAAAGTATAGTATATTTGTTTGATGATACAAAAGTATTAGGAATAGTTGGAGTAAAGGATTCAATAAAAAAAGAGTCAAAAGTACTTATACAAAATTTAAAAAAGATAGGCAAAGAAGTAATAATATTAACAGGTGATAATAATGTAGTTGCAAATAAAATTGCAAAAGAGTTGTCTGTTGAAAATGTAGTAGCAAATGTAAACCCAGAGCAAAAGTTGGAATACATTGAAAAAATTAATAATAAAGGTAAAAAAGTTTTAATGTGTGGTGATGGAATAAATGATTCTCCAGCATTAAAAAAAGCATATATTGGACTGAGTGTAAAAAATGGGACAGATATTAGTAAAGATTCTGCAGATATTATTTTATTAAATGATGATATATCTGTAATTGCAGACATGTTTCAACTTGGCAAAAGAACAATGAGAATAGTCAAACAAAACTTATTTTGGACATTGTTTTACAATTGTTTGATGATACCAATTGCAACAGGATTATTCAGTATTCAAATCAACCCAATGATGGCTAGTGCAACTATGACTTTTAGCAGTATTAGTGTGGTTTTAAATAGTTTGAGATTAAAGTAGGAATTTTGTGTTGTATTGGGGACGTTTATTACATGACATCTGTCCCAAGTACGACAAAAATGTCCAGTAATAAACGTCCCCAATACAACAAGAAGGAGTATATTATGAAAATGAAATATGAACAACTATATCAAAATAGTAATAAAAAAGAAAACAATATAATTAAATTTTTGCAAAAAGAAATAAAAAATAGAGCAAGTAGTCCAAATAATAAATTTGGACTAGGAGTATATTACCATATACAAGCTGTTGCAAAAAATGCTGAAATACTTGCAAATAGATATAATGCTGATGTAGAAGTAGTAGTAATAGCAGCCTGGTTGCATGATATAGCATCTATAACAGATTATAATTTATATGAAGAACACCATATACATGGTGCTAAAATTGCAGAAGAAATTTTGAAAAAGTTTGAATATAACACTGGAAAAATAGAATTAATTAAAGCATGTATTATAAATCATAGAGGAAGTATCAACAATAAAAGATTAACAAAGGAAGAACAATGTGTAGCAGATGCTGATGCAATTTCGCATTTTGATAGTATACCAAGTCTATTATATTTAGCTTACGTTAATAAAAATATGAATATAGATGAGAGAAAAGATTTTGTTAGAAATAAGTTAAAAAGAAGTTATAATAAGTTGTCTGATGAAAGTAAGGAATTTTATTTGGAGAAATATCAAAATGTAATGGAGATATTGAATTAGAAATTGGAAATAATTATTGTTTCTTTATAGTTGATATGGAAAATTATGCAGTATTTTAAGCAAAAATTAAAAAATGTGAAAACAATGTATCACTATTGTGAATTTTATGTGAATTTAGCACTCTACGCTTGACATTGCTAAAATATAGAACTATAATCTAGTTATGAATAAAAAAAGTACTTTTTTAAAATAATATTAAATATGTGCTACCTTCATAAGGTGTCAACACATAAAATTTTGATAGGAGGAATTAGTTATGATGATGATACCAAGAAAAAATAGTTTTGATGTACTAGACAATTTATTTGATGATATGTTATTTGATAATAACAGGAAAGGAAGACATTATCCAGAAATAATGAAAACTGATCTTAAAGAAGATGAAAATGAATATACATTAGAAATAGATGTTCCAGGATATAAAAAAGAAGATATAAAAATAGAATTAGACAATGGTTATATTACAGTAAGTGCTAAAACAGAAAAAACAACGGATGAGTCAGACAAAAAATCAAATTATATTCACAAAGAAAGATATTTTGGAGAATGTTCAAGAAGTTATTATGTAGGTGATAATATTACAGAAGAAGACATAAAAGCTTCATTCAAAAATGGTACTTTATGTATTACGGTTCCAAAGAAAGAAGTTAAAAAATTGGAAGATAAGAAGTATATTGATATAAGTGAGGAATAGTTAAATTTTAAATTGGGGACGGGCATCTTTTAAAATTTTTTAAAAGATGCCCGTCCCCAATTTAAAATTTCAAAAAATTCCTTGCCACCAATTTTTTTCACGCAGAATTTTATCAACGCCATTTAAAACTAATTTTTTATGACTATTCCATTCTGGTGCAACTAAAAGATCTTTTGGTGCGTCACCACTAATTCTATGTACAACTATATCTGGTTTAATATGAGTAATAATATAAACAACATTTTCCAAATAATCTTCTAAAGACATAGGAATATATAAACCACTAGTATACATTTCGCAAAGTTTAGTGTTTTTGACAACATAAGTTGAATGTATTTTTATTCCCTGAATATTATGCATATTAATAAAATCCACTGTATTTTTTAGATTTTCTTTAGTTTCATTTGGTAATCCAACCATTATGTGTGCAACAACATCAATATTATACTTGTTAAGTAACTTTACGGCTTGAGTAAACTGTTCTGAGGTGTAGCCTCTGTTTAGTAAAATACCAGTTTCATTATTCGAAGTTTGTAGTCCAAGTTCAACTTCTACATAATAATGTTTAGTATAAGTTGAAAGTAACTGTACTATATCTTCGGTAATACAATCGGGTCTGGTTGCAATTGAAATTCCTACTATTCTGTCATCTATTAAGGCACTATCATATTTCTTTTTCAAGTTTTCGATGGTGTCATATGTGTTTGTAAAATTTTGAAAGTATACAATAAATTTGTTGGCTCTTTTACTTTTATAGCTTGAAAAATAGTTTTGTACTTGTTCTGTTATACTATTAAAATTCGATGTGGATGTATGAATGTGGTCACCGGAACCGCGTTCGCTACAAAAAATACAACCTCCTTTTGCGACTGTTCCGTCTCTGTTGGGACATGTGAATCCAGCATCAATGCATATTTTTAGTGTGCGTTCACCAAATTTGTTTTTTAAATATTCGTTTAGTTTGTTATATCTGTTTTTGTTTTCCATATGTAGGTATTGTAGCATGTTTTGGGTGATTGTACAATGGGAATTTTTTGGTTAGGTGGTTTTATGAATAATTTGCCAAAACTACTAAGATATGATATAATAGATAAATCAACAATAGGAGGTGCTAGCATGATAATTCACGCGGGCAATTATATTTTACGGAGTTTTGAGTACACAGAAAAAGACATAAGAAGTTTTTATGAAATTTCGCATGATGCAAAGATAAAAAAATATGTGCCATATGCATATTCTAAAAATTATGATGATGCAAAAGAAACTGTTAAAGCGTATTCTGGAGGAGATTGTAAAAATGATTTTTATTTGTGCATACAGGATAAAACTGGAACAGTAGTGGGGGCTATTATCGCAATTAGAATGATTACAACAGTACTTGATGTATCTGTACTAATTGCAACAAATTACAGAGGTAAAGGAATAATGCAAATAGCTATGAATAGTTTTATTACATGGCTGAAGAAAAATACTAAGTATACACAGTTGTCTTTGGTAATTGAAAAAAGTAATAATTCATCAAAACGGTTGGCGGAAAAAATTGGTGCGGAAATAGTAGGAGAGTTACCAAATAATAGGAAGTACAAAATAAGAATAAAATGAAGAAAAAGAGAAGGAGAAATTTTAAAATTTACCTTCTCTTTTTTCATTAGTAAACCTTATAAAGTATATTAGAGAATATATATATGAGGTGAAAATAATGCACTTTACAGATACAAGGAATCCTATATTATATAAAAACATCATAAAAATAATAGTTGAATAATTAAAGTGTATAAAAGTATAAATTCAACAAAAAGGTTTATAGATAAAATTTAAGCAAATTAAATAGAATTTTTGCTAAAAAAATCAATAAAAACCCATCAAACTATTGACCAATCAAACTAAAAATTATAAAATCATTTCAATAATAAAATCATAGGAGGAAAAGAAAATGAGTGAAATTAAATTTGAAATTGTAAAAGAAATAGGAGTGCTATCAGAAACATCTAAAGGTTGGAAAACAGAATTAAATTTAGTAAGTTGGAATGATAGAGAACCAAAATATGATTTAAGAACATGGTCAGAAAATCATGAAAAAATAGGAAAGGGTATTACATTATCAAAAGATGAAATGGCTAAATTGAAGGAATTATTGGATGATATAGAAGAATAAGATATTTTGAAAGGAAAAGTAATAATATGAGTATAAAAAATATGAGTTTAAATACAAAGTTGGAAGTTGCATTAGAAATTCTTGCAGCCCAAATAGCTAAAACTTCAAAACAGGGTTTTACAGCTGATGATGTTAAGATGTAGAATTTACTAAAAGAAAGAGATATTTTGTATTCAGGAGATGAGGAAATACTAAATAAAATTATAGAAGAGTATGGACCTGAAATGAAAAAGAATTATGAAGATATAGCATTGATAGACAGAGAATTAAACAGATAGTGAAGGAAACAAAAAAATCAGTATAAATAAAAACTAATCAAGGAGGAAACCAAATATGCCAGAGTTTCTAAATGAACTTCTAGCCCAACAATATAATGAAGAAACAATCAACAAAATATTATTAGGCTATAAATCAAATAGAAAAGTAACATTACGAGTAAATACATTAAAAACAAATGCAAAAAACATAAAAAATATATTACAGAAATCCAATATAGAATATTCAGAAATATCATGGACTCCAAATGCCTTAATAATAGAAAATGCAAATGAAAAACAAATTGAGGAATTAGAAATATACAAAAATGGGGAAATATATCTTCAAAGTCTTTCATCTATGTTGCCACCAATAATAATGAATCCACAAAAATCAGAAGACATATTAGATATGTGCGCAGCACCAGGAGGAAAAACTACTCAAATAGCAGCGATTACAGAAAATCAGGCAAATATAACTGCATGTGAGATGAATGCAATTAGAGCAGAAAGGTTGAAATATAACATTGAAAAGCAAGGGGCAAGTTCAGTGTATGTAATGCAAAAAGATGCACGAGCAATAGATGATTTTTTCTCATTTGATAAAGTTTTACTTGATGCTCCATGTAGTGGAAGTGGAACTTTGAATTTACAAGATGAAAATGTATTTAAATATTTCACACCAAAATTAATAGAAAAATCAACAAAAGCACAATTAATATTATTAAAAAAAGCATTAAAAATTCTTAAGCCGGGAAAAGAAATGATTTATTCAACTTGTTCAATTTTGCAATGTGAAAATGAAGAAATTATAGCAAAAGCTTTAAAAGGAACAAAAGCAAAAGTTTTACCAATAGATTTTCCAGGAATGGATAAATTACCTTTATTGCCAACAAATATTCCAGGCACAGTATGTGTTTGCCCAGATGAATTGTATGAGGGATTTTTTATTGCAAAGTTGCAAATAAAAAATTAAGACACAAAATTAAAACACAAAAGTAAAATAAAAATAAAATAAAAATAAAATAAAAATAAAATTAAAATTAAAGTAATTTTTTCCCAATTGTTAAAAAAGTACAATTGGGATATGTGTTTTTAGAGTAAAGGGAGGAAAAAATGAAAGACATACTAAAATCGGTATCTGCAACAGAGCAGAATCAAAAATGGAAACAAATGGTATCAAGGCAAAAAACAATATATAAAAGAAAAGATGATATAAGAACAGATTTTGCTAGAGATTACACAAGAATATTACATTGTAATGCATATAAAAGATTAAAACATAAAACACAAGTGTTTTTTTCACCTTCAAGTGACCATGTTTGCACAAGAATAGAACATGTTGCACATGTCGAATCAATAAGCAATACAATAGCTACATATTTAGGGTTAAACACAGAACTTACAAAAGCAATTTCAATATCACACGATTTAGGTCACAGCCCTTTTGGACATGCAGGGGAAAAAATATTAAATGAAATTTCAAAAAGAGATTTAAATGAAAGCTTCTGGCATGAAAAAAATGGTGTACATTTTGTGGATAACATAGAACTATTAGAAGACGATAAAGGTAATTTACAAAATTTAAATCTGACTTATGCAGTAAGAGATGGAATAATTTCACACTGTGGAGAAATTGATGAAAATGCTTTAAAACCAAGAGATGAAGCAATAGATTTATTACAATATACTAAACCAAACCAATTTAATCCATATACTTGGGAAGCATGTGTAATAAAAATATCTGACAAAATATCTTATATAGGAAGAGACCTGGAAGATGCACTACATTTGCATTTGCTGGATAACACAAAAATTGAAGAACTGAAAAATATACTTAAAATTCCTAAAAGTGTTGCATTAAACAATACTAATATAATAAATGAGTTGATAATAGATCTATGTAAAAATTCATCTATAGAAAATGGATTGTGTTTTTCAGAGGAAAAGTTAAAATTAATAGATAATATAAAATCATATAATTATCAAAATATATATTCACACCCAAGACTAGAAGCTTCAAATGAATATTTTAGAGTAGTAATTAATAGAATTTACAATACATTAAAAAATGCGTATACAACTAATGATTTAGAACATAATTTTGAAAAATTAGAAAAATTTTATCCTCAAACAATAACAGGTTTTAGGGAGTATTTATATAGATACAGTGAATTGAAAGGTAGAGAGAAAAATTCAAATTTAAAAAATACAATAATTTATAAATCTACAAAAGATTATTATTTAAAATCAATAATCGACTATATTGCAGGAATGACAGATAATTATGCAATAGACATTTATAACGAAATATTAAGATTTTAGTCTGTATAATATACTTTTTATCAAAAGATTTAAATATAAGTCGAAATATCTGAAAAAAAGTGTAAAATTAATGAAAAAAATTTCAAAATGGTATAGACAAAGATACCAAAATGTTTGTATAATATAAGCAGTTAAAATTATACAAATTACTATTGGAAAATTTATAAACAGTAATTGAAAAGAGAAGAGGTTATGAGTGTGGGAACAAATGAAAATGTAAAAAATGTTAATGAAAATATTCAAAAATTTGAAAATGGTGACATTGTTAAGAATACAACAGTCAACACAGTTAGCGAGCTTGAAAAAACTCAAAAAATTGTAATTTTAGATGAATTATTAAGAGATACTGAAAATTCTAAAAAGGAATTTTTAGAGGATTATTCAGGCCAAAAATCAGAAAATGAAAACATAGAAAATAACGAAATTTTAAATTCAGAAAATTCAAAACAATTTACACAACAACAACCTAGTATACAAGAAATGAAATCAGAAAACACTCAAAATGATATTTCTCAAGAAAATCTAATAAATAATTCCCAGGAAAATGTTATAAATGAAATTACTGCGCCCGCAGAGACACTTAAAAATATAGAAGAACAAGCCACACAAACATGTGTAGAAGTATGTATAGAAGAATGTGAGGAAGAACAACACGAACCACAAAATATTGAAACACCTGTACAAGCCGTTGTTGAAAACACAGCAAATATGCAAAAACAAGCTTCTGAAAATATAATAACAAATAAAGAAAAAAAACAAGAAAATTCAGATATAGTAAAAGAAGAAAACTTAGAAGAAAAAGAAAAAAGACATACACAAGATAAAAAAGATTATCGATTAGAAAGAATACTTTTTGATAGAATAAATGCAATGCAAGGGAAAATTAAAGAATCATTAGAATTAATAAAAAAATTCGAAAGAATAAATGCTAAAGAAGAAAATTTACCAAATATAGTAACAACATTGCATGATAAACTAACACAAGAAGTTATAAAACAATTTAGAACAGTTGGAATAGAATTTAATATGAAGTCATATTTAGTACAATCAATAGTATCTGATTTATTAAATAAATTTGAAGAAGGAATAACAGAATTTAAAGATTGTTCAGAAAATTTGAATTTTGTAAGGGAAGTACAAGATGATTTCGAATCAAAAGTAGAATTAGTTTCTACAAGTAAAGTGAAAAACCTAATTGCTCGTTTAAGAGGTTTATTCAAACCTGAAAGAAAACAAGAAAAATTAGAGCAATTAGAAAGAGAAAGACAAGAAAAGAAATTAGAAGAGGCAAATATACATTTAATAAAATATAAATTTAAAAATAATGAATTAGAAAAATATACTATAAAAAACAATATAGTACATAGTTTAACTAGAGAAATATTAACTGGTCATGGTTCTGGTTTAAACTTAACATTAAATCAGTTTATAGAACAAAAAATTACTCCAGAAATGAAAAAATTAGGATTAGAAAATTTAATACCTCAACTTGAAGAAAATATAATAGAAGATGAAAAAACTAAAAACACTTGGATTTGGATTTTATCATCAATATTCATCTTTATTGTTTTAGTTATGAAAGAAATATTAAATCTAGTAGAGTAGGGTATATTCGCACAAAAGTTAATTTAATTAATTTAACAACTCAAGAAGAAAAAAGAATGGTAGTTTAATTTAAACATTTGTAAAATTAAAAAACATATTATATATGGTATATATTGCGAAAAATTCCTAATAAAACGCAAACAAAAAGTATTGTTTGATATTATTTAGGAATTTTTTTTATAAAAATGGTTATATTATAAAAATAGTATATTATGAAAATTGTTATATTATAAACAAGAAAGGAATGGTATTTTTATGGATAAAAGAATTAAAGTTGTCCAATATGGAGTTGGAAAAATGTCAGTATATACAATGAGGTATGTACTAGAAAAAGGAGGAGAAATAGTAGGTGCAATAGATATAAATCCTAATGTAATAGGAAAAGATATTGGAGAAATAATAGGTACAGAAAAGAAAAATGTAACAATTGTTTCAGCAGAAAATGCAGAGGAAATGCTAAAACAAACTAAGCCAGATATATGTATTGTTACAACAATGAGTTTACTATCAGATCTTGAGGAACCATTAATGTTATGTGCAAGATTGGGAATAAATGCAATAACTACATGTGAAGAGGCATTTTATCCTATAAATTCAAATCCAGAGTTAACAAATAAAATAGATAAATTGGCAAAGGAAAATAATTGTACAATTACTGGTAGTGGTTACCAAGATATTTATTGGGGACAATTAATTTCATCAATTGCAGGTTCAACACAAACAATAAGAAAAATAAAGGGAAGTTCAAGTTATAATGTTGAAGAATATGGAATAGCTTTAGCGGAGGCACATGGAGCAGGGCTTGATTTAAAAACTTTTGAAGAAAAAATAGCATCAGTAGATAATATAAGTGAAAAAGCAAGACAAGAATTAATAAATAAAGGTGAATTTTTACCTTCATATATGTGGAATGTAAATGGCTGGTTATGTTCTAAATTAGGATTAACACCTATATCACAAACTCAAAAATGTGTGCCACAAACTTATAAGGATGATATTTTTTCTACAACATTAAATATGACAGTAAAAGCTGGTAATGCTACTGGAATGAGTGCAGTTGTTACAACAGAAACTAAAGAGGGAATTGTTATTGAAAGTGAGTGTATAGGAAAGGTATATTCTAAAGAGGATTATGATAAGAATGAGTGGACAGTTGAGGGCGAACCTACTACATCAATTGTGGTGGCTAAACCATCTACTGTGGAGTTGACTTGTGCTACTATTGTTAATAGGATTCCTGATGTTATTAATTCAGTGCCGGGGTATGTTACTACGGATAAGTTTGGAGAGTTGAATTTTAAGAGTAAGATTACAAAATAAGATTATAAAGTGAATTAAGAGGTAAAGTTGCTGGAGAATGGGGTCTTTGGCGACTTTTTTTGTGAGGTTTATTTTGGAAAAAATTTTTTTGGGGGGAGTGACGAGAGAAAAAATTTGTTACTTTTGAAAAAATAAATTCCTCCAAACGCGGTGGAGTGCGTAGCGTGTTTGAGGTGGTTGTTACGATAATGACTTGGGTTAGATGTTTTGGGGCTTAGGTCGGAGATTTGTTTTTTCAAAAGTAAAAATTTCTTTCTCCGAGTGGGGTGAGAGATAAGAAAAAAATTTTTTTTGTGAATGAGGAAAGAGGTAAAAGATAAAAATTTTGGCACTTGACAGGCACTAAAGTAAGTGGTATACTAATATACTGTAATGGTATAGTGGTATACAGAAAGGAAGTGAATAAAATGAAGGAACAGCAAATCATAGAGGCTGCAAGAAAATTGTTTGGTAAATATGGATTTAAAAAAGTAACAATGGATGAAATTGCTAGAGAGGCTAATGTTACTAAAAAAACAGTGTATACTTATTTTAGTAGTAAAGAGGAGCTGTTTAAATATTTTATTGATGAAGAGTTGAAAAATATGAAGAAAATTATTGAGGAAGTTGAAGCAAAAAATGAGGATTTTTATGAGACTGTTCATCAGGCAATTTATCAATTGCTTAAATATAAAAACAAAAGAAAGTTTCTTAAGAATGCTATAAGTGAAGCTGAAATATTAAAAGATCCAATAATAATTAAAGATTTAAAGATTATTGATACTGAGATACAAAAGTATATAAAACAAAAATTAATTGATTCTATTGAAAAAAATTATATTGAGGTGACTAATGTTGATATTGCAACTTTTCTTATATACAAAATGTACATTGCTTTAATGTTTGATTGGAATGTTGAAAATGAAAAATTAGATGAGGAAGTTATTGCAGATAATATTTTGAAATTTTTAAAGTCAGGATTAGGTAAAAGATAAATTTTGCAGTAAAATAAGTATCAATTAAGAGATAAGTTATAAGCAGAATAAATATTGTTCAAAAGATAGGTTAAAAGATAGGTTATAAGAAAAAACAATATTGCTCAAGAGATAATTTTTAAGTCAAAATAAATATTGGTTAAAAATTAAGTATTAAACAAAAGTTAAATATAAAAGGTTGAATTAAAATTATATGAAAGAAGGATGTATAATGAAAGATAATAAAACTATGAGAATTGTTATTTTTATAGTAGTAATGTTAATTCCAATAATCTATAGTTTCTTTTATTTGAAATCATATTGGAATCCATATGGAAATTTACAAGATATGAAAGTAGCAATTGTTAATTTAGACGAAGGAGAAAATGGAGAAAACCAAGGTCAAAAAATTGTAAATAAACTAAAGGATAAAAATGTTGTAAATATATGTGATGTAAGTAAAAGGGAGGCTACAAGTGGTTTAGAAAATGAAGATTATTATGCTGTAATTACAATACCTGAAAATTTTACTAAAGATTTAAATAGTGCTGGAGAAGTTGATAAAAAAGTTGTTCAAATTACATATTCTCCAAATCAAAAAATGAATTATTTAGCTTCACAAATTATCAACAAGGTTGTAACAGCAACAGAGGAACAAATCAAAGCTGAGGTTGCTAGTAAAACAGTTGATACACTTGCTGATAATTTAAAAGAGGTTCCAGAAAGTCTTCAAAAAGTATCAGATGGTACAGAAAAAATTTTAAATGGAGCTACAAATTTATCAAATGGGCTTAATGAGTTAAATAATGGAACAAATACTTTAAAAAATAGTTATAATGAGTTTAATAGCGGCGTAAATTCTGCTTATCAAGGAAGTAGAGAGTTAGATAATGGTTCTACAAAAGTTAATTCAGGAATTGATGAGTTGCAATCAGGAGCTAATCAACTAAATGCTGGTATAGAAAAAATTAATAATGAGTTGGATAATACAGATTTAAATAAATTAAATCTTTTAGTATTAGGAATAACTGAATTAGATGATGGTGTTAATGGAAAAGAAGGCTTAAAAAATGGAGTTGATTCATATGTTGAAGGAACAGAAAAGTTAGCTAATGGAGTTATTACATTGGATTCAACATTAGATGAAGAAATTGCGAAATATCAAGCAATCTATACAAATACAAGTCTTAGTATAGATGTTAGAACACAAGCTGGTATTGCATTAAAAACTTTGCAAGAAGTTAAATTTGAAATAAATGATACATCAAAAGGAAAAAGTTTAGTTAGTGGGGCTAAAGAGTTAACTACAAAAGATAAAACTAAAATGACAGTTGGTGATAAGTTGAAATATGGTGCATCAAAACTTAGTGCAGGTGCTACTAAGTTAAATGATGGAATTGATGATATTAAAAACTTAGGTAATAGTGTAATAGAATTAAAAACAAATTTAGCAAAGATTCAATCAGGAACAGGTTCTTTAGTAAATGGTATTACACAATTGAAATCAGGTTCAAATAAGTTAAATTTTGGTAGTGATTCATTAGAAAATGGATTGAAAACTTTAAATGCAAGTTCAACGCAAATTCAGTCTGCATTAAATACAATAAGTGATGGAACAAATAGTGCATATAATGGAAGTATTGAATTGAAAAATGGAGTTAATACTTTAAAAAATGAAGTTGATAATGGAATTAGTAATTCAGAAAAAGAGTTGGATAAATTGGATGGATTAAGTAATCATGTGGCAAATCCAGTAGAAGTAGTAGAAAAAGATTATGGTGAAGTTACTTCTTATGGTATTGCATTTACACCATTATTTTTATCTATAGGATTATGGGTAGGAGCTTTAATGTGTTATGTTGTTTTATATTATGATCAAAAACATAGATTTGGTGTGTTAGATAGTGATTACAAAAATAAATTTAAACAAAATGCATTATATTTAGGATTAGGAGCTATCCAGGGTATTGCTACAGCTTTGTTGCTAAAATTAGGATTAGGTTTTGAGGTTGAAAGTATGCCAATATTCTTTTTAGTAAGTGCTTTAATGGGAGTATGTTTTACAGCTATTATTCAATTCTTAATTAGAACTTTTGGTGATGTGGGAAAATTCTTAGCATTAATAATTCTAGTTTTACAATTAGCAGCAGCTGGTGGAACATTCCCTGTTGATACAATTGATAAAGGTTTCCAATGGTTAAATCCACTATTGCCAATGACATATACAATAAAACTTGTTAAAGATTGCTTGATATCTACAAATGTTAATTTTTTAGCGCATAATTTATTTATAATTATTGCTATTACAGTGGTTGCATTTATATGTACTTGCGGAATTGAGATTTTTAGAAAGAAAAAAGAATTATAATTTACAAAGGAGTGATTAGTATGTTATTAGAATATATAAAAAAATATGAAAAAGGTTCTATAGTAACATCAATTTTAATGATAATTGTATCAATATTATTAATAGCTATGCCTGAAACAGTATTGAATACAGCAATTATGGCTGTGGCTATAATGATATTAGTTGGAGGTATAATACATATAGTGTCTTATATAATTACTGATAAAGAGATGAAAGTTTTTAGTAGTGAGTTATTTCAGGGAATTTTAGCAGTGATTTCGAGTGTGGTTATGTTGAAGTTTAAGTCTAGTATTATGAGTGTTGTGCCAATAGTAGTTGGTGTTTTGGTTATTATTGAAAGTATAATGAAGTTTCAGTTGGCTTTTAATTTGAGAGGCGTTGATAAGGGTTGGTTTGTTTTGTTGATTGTTTCTGTGGTGTATATTGGTTTGGGTGTTTTGGTTATTGTAAAACCTTTTGATACTGTGGTTGCTGTTACTGTTGCTTCTGGGGTTGTGTTGTTGATTACGGAGGTTTGTAATTTGGTTGAGAGTTTGTGTGTGTTGAGGAAATTGAAATAGGAATGTGTTGTGATTGGCGAGGTTACTTTTGGAGTAGCCTCGCTATTATGATGCTTTTTTTTGTGTGGTGCTTGTTGGAGTGGTGGGAAAATTTTTCTTTCTCCGAATGGGGTGGGAGGTAAGAAGATAAAATTTTTTTGGGGTAGTGCCGAGAGAAAAAATTTGTTACTTTTGAAAAAATAAATTCCTCCAAACGCGG
>ENA-ORNF01001919-ORNF01001919.1-human-gut-metagenome-genome-assembly--contig:-NODE-1919-length-16625-cov-3.302112_pt1 | contig 16625 bp, 10 predicted proteins | sample MGYA00242110_ERZ509012 | MGnify/ENA primary metagenome ERZ509012 (study PRJEB26280, sample SAMEA2338714) | human gut metagenome | biome: human gut; feature: human-associated habitat; material: faeces...
AACAGAAAATAAATTCACTACAGTTAAAATCTTTTATGATTTTCTTCTCCAGAGGTTTAAGCGTTGTTTGCTCGTTTTGATTACCTGGAAAAACATCAAATGCAAGTGGAATGCCATCAGCATCCATAAAAAGCCCCATACCAACAATTGGATTTGGACGGTTCTCCTTGCCTTTTCCATAGTGCTTCAAACCGCTTTCTTCCTCAATCTCAAAGTAATAATTCGTACAGTCATAGTAAAGTATCTTCTGATTTCTTGGATGGATGAAGTTTGAATTTTTGTATAGTTCACTTTGGATAAAATCCGACTCTTATAGGAGTATTTGAACTGCCGCAAAATGGGGTGGAGCTTCTGACCCGGCGCAGTTATTTTGAAAAATCCTGATTTTTATATTGCAAAACGGTTGCGCAAAAACAATTTAAAATGCGCAAAAAACGCAAGAGTGCAAAATGAATTGTGCAAGTAGCACAAAAAACAGAATAAAAAAATGGAAAAACCGTCGATTGCACAAGTTATTCACTCTATTATATAATGAATAAAAGACAAACGGTTGCGCATGTTATGGGCAATCAGTATGGAGGGTGAATATGAAAAGAAATTTTGTGAAACGGCTGTTTACAGCAGTTCTGGCAGCTTCGGTAGTACTCACGGGTGTTGGAACAACGGATGTTTCTGCAATGGAAAAGAAAACGGTTGTCCAGACAGAAACAGGAGATAAAGAGGCAGCGGAGAGCACAGAGACAAAGGAAGCAGGTACGAATCTGCTGACCAATGGGGAATTTGAAAGTAATGCATCTGGCTGGACATTTACGTTGGGAGGGGAAACCTATGAGCCAACGTTAAAATCAGCGGGCAGTGATGAGTGGATGAAAAACAATACAACAGGGTATATCAATGTATACACAGATTCTGAGCAGGAATTTGTGATGTCGCAGGAGGTGACCGGTCTTTCAGAGGGAACGTATACAGCAACCATCCGCGTAGAGGGTGAGGCAACCAGCAGTATTGCGGCAGATTTAAAATTTTATGCAAATGAGGAAGCGGTAGCTGTAAATACCGATGGATATAATTCGTGGACAGAATATACGATCGAGGATATCGCGGTAGAAGAATCCGGAAGTGTTACGGTAAAACTGGCAGGTACCCTGGGTGCTAAATACTGGATGGATATTGATGATGTAACACTGACAAAGAACCAGTCTGCGGAAGAGGAAAAAGAAGAAGCGGTTTCCAATCTGACCAGTCTGATCACGGCATGCAAGGCATTATCAGAGTCAGATTACACGGCAGACAGCTGGTCAGCATTGCAGACAGCAATAACCGCTGCTGAGGTGGTGGCCGCAGATGCAGAGAATAAGACCGTGGATGAGATCAATGAGGCAGTGACAGCATTACAGGAAGCAAAAGATGCGTTGGTGGATGCAAGCATTGTAGATACCGGAGCAAATGGAATTTATGTCAAAAAGGTAGAGGGACTTGGTGATGATTTCATCAAAGGTGTGGATGTATCTTCTTATGTCAGCCTGATCGACAGTGGCGTGAAGTTCCGTGACTGGGATGGAAATGTGATCACAGATCAGCAGTTCTTTGACCAGTTGAAAGAAGCAGGCGTGAATTATGTCCGTATCCGTGTCTGGAACGACCCATATGACAGCGAGGGCAATGGATACGGCGGTGGAAATAATGACCTTGCAAAAGCCAAAACCATTGGAAAATGGGCAACGGAAGCAGGAATGAAAGTCCTGATCGATTTCCATTATTCTGATTTCTGGGCAGACCCGGATAAACAGCAGGCACCAAAAGCATGGGCAGATTACACGATCGATGAAAAAGTGAAGGCAGTAAGTGAATATACTACAAAAAGCATCACAGAGCTGCGAGATGCCGGAGTCGACGTTGACATGGTACAGGTCGGAAATGAGACCAACAATGGTGTCTGCGGTGAAACAAGCTGGGAAAATATGTGCAAGATCTTTGATGCAGGTGCAGATGCGGTACATGCGATCGACAGCAGTATTCTGGTTGCCGTTCATTTTGCAAATCCGGAAAAAAGCGGAACTTATGCAACCTACGCAAAGAACCTTTCAGACAATGAGGTAAGTTATGATGTGTTTGCATCTTCTTACTATCCATACTGGCATGGAACACTGGATAACCTGACCAGTGTACTTTCCAATATAGCAACCACCTATGGCAAAAAAGTAATGGTTGCAGAAACCTCATGGGCAACCACTTTAGAGGATGGCGACGGACATGAAAACACCGTCCGCGACGGAAATAATGATACCTATCAGGCAGGAATGGATTATGCGTTTACTGTACAGGGGCAGGCAAATGAAGTAAGAAGTGTCATTCAGGCAGTGAGGGATGTTGGAGATGCAGGTATCGGTGTATTTTACTGGGAACCGGCATGGATCCCGGTACAGGTATACGACAGCACAGCATCGGATGCCGAGGCAGTTCTTGCATCCAACAAAGCAGCATGGGAAAAATATGGTTCCGGATGGGCAGCAAGCTATGCAGGAGAATACGATGCCAAAGATGCGGGAAAGTGGTATGGTGGTTCTGCCGTTGACAATCAGGCATTGTTTGATTTCAATGGAAAACCACTGGCATCCTTAAATGTATTTAAGTATGTGGATACCGGAGCAACTACGACAAAGAGACTGGATGGAGTCACAGACCCGGATGATATTGAGGTTTCCTATGGGGCAGATATTACAGCAGCACTGCCATCAGAAGTAACGGTAGAATACAATGATGGAACAAAAGATACCGCATCCGTCAGCTGGAACAGTGAGGAAATTGCGGCAATCGTAGCTTACGGAACCTATACCGTACATGGAACAATATCTTATACCGATGAAAGTGGAAATACAACGACATTGTATCCAAAATGCAAAGTATCCGTATTGCCGGAAAACCTGTTGCAGCAGGGCGGTTTTGAAGATGGCGCAGATGCATGGACTGTGGAAGGTGTTGGAGCAAAGGGAGTATCCGATGAAACACCAAGGACTGGAAATCAGGAATTTCATTATTACATTGCAGATTCTGCAATCGATTTTACATTGACACAGAGTATAACAGCAGCGCAGTCCGGCGTTTATAGTTCTTACCTGTATATTCAGGGAAGTGCTGATACCGCAGTGGAACTGACACTTACCAATGACACACAGAAGACCTCACAGAGCGATACAGCAAACTGCGAGGGCTGGAAGATCTGGCAGCAGCCAAAAGCAGAGGGTGTTGTGGCAACCGCAGGAGACCAGTTGACCGTAAGTATCCATGTGACCGGAGAGGCAGCAGGATGGGGAAGCATTGATGATGTTTACCTTTATCAGGCAGAGTCTTACGAGCAGTATACGATCACCTATGAATTAAATGGTGGAACAAACAATGCCAGCAATCCGGCATGTTATGATGAGACCATGGAAGTAACATTTAAAGAGCCAACCAAAGATGGCTGTACGTTTGCGGGCTGGTATCTGGATGCGGATTATAAAGAAGCAACGACAGGAATTGCAAAGGGAAGCACCGGCGCGATCACCGTTTATGCAAAATGGGTATCTGACAATGTACCGGTTTCCAAAGTTACTTTAAACAAGACCAAAGTTGGACTTGGAAAAGGAAAGACCATTACCTTAAAGGCAGCCGTGACACCGGAAGAAGCAACCAATGCAGACGTAACATGGACTTCCTCCAATCCAAAGGTAGCTACCGTTGATGCAAATGGAAAAGTAAAAGCATTAAAATTTGGAAAAGCAAAGATCACAGCGGAGGCTGCAGACGGAAGTGGAAGCAAGGCAGTCTGTGAGGTTACCTGTGGTTACACGATCACTTATAAACTCAACAAAGGAACCAATAGCGAGAAGAACCCGGGGGCTTACTACAATGAGAAAGTTACATTAAAAAATGCGACCAGAAAGGGTTACACCTTTGCGGGATGGTATGCAGATAAGAAATTTAAGAAAAAAGTAACTGCGATCGCCAAAGGAACCAAAAAGAACGTGACACTTTATGCAAAATGGACGAAGGTAAGCGTCGGAAAGGCAACACTAAGCAAAGCAGCAAACGGTTCGAAACAGAGCATCAAAGTAACCGTAAAGAAAGTGGAGGGAGCAAAGGGATACCGTATCGTATATTCTACCGATAAGAAGTTTAAGAAAAACGTAGAAAGCGTATGGAGCAAAAAGACAGGAGCGACCATAAAAGGACTGGAAAAGGGAAAGACCTATTATGTAAAGGTATGCGCCTATAAAGTAGATTCTCAGAAAAATAAAGTATTTGGAAGCTACAGCAGTGTGAAAAAAGTAAAGATCAAGAAATAAAGAGAAAATGGGAGATTGTGTGAAAGATGAAACGAACAGCTTATAAAGCAACAGCAGTTGCACTCTCAGCATTTCTGCTTGCCACAGGCGTCGCACCGGCGCAGGTGGCAGCAGCCGAAACGACAGAAGAGAGCGTAATGCTTGCAGACAGTATTTCAGCAGGAACGAGTGGAACTTCATTAGAAAAGGGAAAGACCTACATCGTACCGGTCAGCCTGAAAAATGCCGGTAATTTGGATGCTGATTCCAATGCAAAGGACTGCCTTGGAAGATATGCCGAAATTACGGTGGCAGAGGATGGAACAGCAACCTTTACGACAGCAATGCGAAGCGTAACGATGGGAGTTGCAACAGATTATGCAACCGATGTCAAGATCTATAAAGGGGTATCCAATGCAGGAGACACAGAGGATGTTACCGTATTAAAGAAAAAGACAGTAAATGTAACAATGGATGGTACAACAAAAAAAGAAAAAGAAGTGCCGATCAAGATTACCTTTACTATCCCGGATATCAGCACAGATGGCGTGTATGTCAACATGTTCGTAGAGGCAATGAATACAAATCCGGATGCGTTTATCAGCATTGATTATGCAAACGCAAAGGAGAGCGGGGATGCCAGCTTAAATTATACGACAGAAAAAACCGGAACCGCACACATCAGCCAGTTCGGCGAGTATGATGTCGATGCAAAAGTAACACTGACAGACGGTGTGATCTCAGACATTGACATCACTGGCAGAAACTTCGGTGGTACCTATGCAGAATACAATGAGACCGATAAACTTGTGACAGCGATCAAAAACATGAAAGAAAAACTGATCGGTCGTTATTACAAGGATGATACAGCGATCAGCGCATTAGATACCACTTCCTGTGCAACCAAAAAAGCAGATGCAGAGGATACCGAGGATAAGCTCGACGGCGTTTCCGGTGCAACGATCACATCCAATGCGATCCGTGAGGCAGTCGTAGATGCACTGGATATCCAGATCGAGCAGGAAGTTATTCCGGATGCACCGACAGCAATCCCGGCAGCAGGAACCTACAGCATTATGATGAAAGATAAGACATCCGTTGTAGATCACAGCTTAGTGGAAAACGAGAAGACCACAGGATATTTAACCGTAGACAAAAACGGCAGAATGACCTTATCTTACCGGATGATCTCTGGAACAAGCAAAGAGCCACTTTATGTACTGGGCTTAAACGGCTATTATGCAGGAAATGACACCTCATCCGAGAACAACCTCTCCATGAGCGGTGTGTTATATCAGACTGAGACCAATACCGATGCAGCGATCGTGGCAGAAGCAGGAACCGATACGCTGATCACGGATGTCCAGCTTCCGATTACACAGCTCGCGCAGCAGTATTACACCAACGTATATCTTTACGTTCCGGCAATGAAAGCATTAAACGGCGTGGTATCCGGCGTAGATTTTGACAACGGAAGATTTAACATTTTATCCACGATCACCCTTTACTGGGATACCTTAACACTCTGTGATGCAGCACCGGATAAGACCGACTTACAGAGCATCTGTGACAAGGCAGGCGCATTGAAGTCATCTGCTTACACAGCAGAGTCCTATGCGGCAATGAATGAAGCATTTACCGCAGCAAAAACGGTATTATTCAGCACAAGTGCAACAGAGGATGAGATCAAAACAGCAGCCGAAAACCTGGCCGCAGCCGTAAATGCACTGGTATCGACTTCTAATATTGCAGGATTAGAGGATGGCATTTATGCCGTAACCGGAAAAATGGTAAAGATCGACTTAAGTACAGCATCTATGTCAGACAATGCGATCGACCATACGATCATGTTGACGGTAAAAGATGGCAAGGCAACTGTGACCATGAATTTCCACGGAATGAGCATCGGATCACTCTTCGGTTACTTAGGCAGCTTAAGCTACTATAAAGAAGGCTACACCAAAGATGCCTACGGCAATCCATCCGGTGAACTTGGCGCAGCAACCGTAAACAGCGTACAGAAATACAAAGATGGCGTGACCGTAAGTGATACACTTGCAGCAAGCTATCCGGACATCGTATCTTTCCCCCTGATCGCAGAGGCAGAGAGAGACGGAGTCGTACCGTTACAGGTTATGATCCCGATCATGGAATCCATCAGCGCAGGAAACGGAACACAGGATGTATACCTGACCTTAGATTACAGCACATTAGAAAAGACAACCGCGCAGGATGCAAGATTTTCCGATGAGGATGTTGTATTAGATAATCCAAACCCATCCAATACCAACACCCCGTCCAACCCGGACACATCATCTTCGGATAACTCAAACGGAAATACAGATGGAAATACGAACGGAGAGACCGAAGCAGCCTTAACCGTTGGCATGACAGCAAAGGTAGGAGACAATACTTACCGCGTGACAAAGGCTGGAACAAAACCACAGGTAACTCTGACAAAATCAGCAGCAAAATCAGCAAAAGCAGGTATTCCGTCCAAGGTGACCATCAATGGAACCACCTGTGAGGTAAAGGCGATCGGTGCAAACGCATTTAAGAAAAATAAAAAGATCAAGAGCGTTACCATTCCGTCAAGTGTAACATCCATTGGAGCAGGTGCATTTGAAAGCTGCACAAAGCTGACTACGGTTACGATCGGTAAAAATGTAACAACGATTGGCAAAAACGCATTCAAGGGAGACAAAGCCTTAAAGAAGATCACGATCAAGGCAGCCAAAGTAAAAACGGTTGGAAAGGCTGCTTTCAAAAATATCAATAAGAAAGCAACGATTAAATTATCAGGACTGAAGGCAAGCCAGAAAAAAGCATTAAAGAAGAAACTAAAATCTTCAGGAATTGCAAAGACAGTATCTATGAAATAGTGAAATACAGCTCCTTTTAAGGCAGATAGGTTGTGCACCGGCAATGCCGGTGTGGCAGCCTTTTTGCCGTCATAGACAGGAAATCTGACAGGAGGGGAGTAACATGAGAGAGAAAAAAAGAAAAAAATGGCTGTTTGGTGCAGCAGGATTTTTATGTGCCTTGGCATGCAGCGTAAGTATGCCACAGAGGGCAGAGGCAGCAGTGGCAGATGGCACCTACAGCATTGACGGATATTTAAAAAGTGCCACAGCGGATAAAAGTTCCATGGGAGATGCCGCACTGGTAAAACCAATGAAACTGATCGCAAAGGACGGCAGTTATACGATACAGGCAGACCTTGTGCCGCTGACGACCAATCTGGGGACCGCAAGTTTTACCGGATATCTGTCCGAATTTTACTATTACCCGGATTACAATGGCGGCGGCGGCTATGCGATGCCGGATGGGGAAGTTGGACAGGCGGCAGGCGTGACGGCATATTATGAGGGCATTTATGACAGTTACAACGATGCCACGACAGGAACGGATTCCAGTGTCAAGGGGAAATGGTATCCAAAGACTCTGTCTTTCCCAATCGCAGAAAATGACAGTGAACTCTGGGTGCAGGTGTATGTTCCGGTCATGGAGTCCATCAGCACCGGAGGCGGCAGACAGTATGCGAAACTGGAACTGGACTGGAACAGCATAACAAAGATTTCAGACGAGACCACAGGCGGCAGTACGGATAACAGTTCAGATACAGACGATACCAAACAGACCGTAGACAAAAAAGGTCTTTACCACATGCTGATGACAGCATCCAATCTGTCCGCAAAGACCAATCTGTATACCGCAGACAGCATCACGGCATTGAAAAAAGCGATGAAGACTGCACAGAAGGTGTATGAAAATGATGATGCCACCGCAGCACAGGTAGATGCGCAGATCTCTGCCCTGTCCGCGGCGATCATGGCACTTGAAGAAAAGAGCAGCGGAACATTGGACATCAAAACGCTTTCGGATGGAACATATTATTTATACGGCAAAATGCAAAAGACCGACAAAAAGAACCTGTCCATGTCAAACGAAGCGATCAACCACACGATCACGCTGACCGTGAAAAACGGAACTTATACCGTGACGATGGATTTCAAAGGGCTGACGGTCAATTCTAAGAAGGGGTATTTAAGTAAATTAAAATATTATACCAACAGCTACACCACGGATTCCTATGGAGTGCCAAAGGGAACGACAAAGAATGTAACTGTCAAATCCGTACAGAAATCAGGCGGCAAGACATTCAGTGATACCTATGGCACAAATTATCCGGCAAAAGTGACGTTCCCGCTGATCGAGAAAGCGAAGAGCACAGGCTATGTACCGTTACAGGTGTTTGTGCCGATCATGGATGCAATCTCCAAGGGAAGCGGAACGCAGGCGGTCTATCTGAAACTGGATCTAAACAGCATTACCGCAGATAAAAGCAATGTGGCAGAGACCGAAACAGATACGACCACGACAACAACCACAACCACAGGCACCACGACCGGAACGACGACCACCACGCAGACGACCGGAACTTCTACATTAAAAGCGGGTTCCAGCCTGCCAACCGGAACCACCGGAATCACGAACACCACGGGAACCACAAACACGACAGGAACCACACAGACGAGTGGAACAGCAAAGAGTACCACAACGAGCCAGACGAGTGGAACGGCAAAGAGCAGTACAACCAGCCAGACAAGCAGAACGGCAAAGAGTGCAATCGCAGGTCAGACAGCTGGAACAGCGACTGGCGGCATTGCGGCAGGAAACACGGCAGGGATCGCATCATCCGGGGAGGATGATCTGGAAAGCAGCTTGGATGACATGTCAACCGGAGAGCCGCTCGTTTCCGCACTCGATACTGGAATAGACAACGATGGAGAAGAAGATCTCTGGATGGATGACACCGAAGAACTCTACGAAGACGATACTGAGGATGTCTGGGAGGAAGAAGACGGTGATACCTCGCTCCCAACGGCGGTATTGCCATCGATCATGAGCACGATCGTGGCAGGGGGCGGAATTTTTTATAAGATCAGAAGCCGTATGTAAGACGGAGATTGATTTATCAGATCATATCATACAGGGGAATGGACATGAGAGAGAGATACAGAGTGAGAGAAAAAATACTGGCATACATAGGGGCGGCAGTCCTGCTGCTTTTGTTCAGTCAGCCGGTCTATGCACAATCCGGTAAGATCTATACCTGCAATATTACCCGCTGCTATTCGCATCCGGTCACAGGCGTGATCGAAGATGCAGGCGGGGAATCCTCTTATGCAACCGGTCAGGGAATGGTCGAGAGTGCGGTGGGGACCACAGGTATGTTGGAGATCACAGATGGGGGAGACTATTATCTGACCGTCCGTATGAGCATGATGGATTACACGACAGGACACAGTTTTCTGGTGCAGAAGGCAGGCGACAGCGACTGGATGAGCACGACCGTGACACAGGTGTCAAGTGCGACAGACAGCAATGGAACCACCACTGATTTTCGTATTCTGGTGCCGAGTGAGAGCTGTGTGGTGCGCTGCAGCATGAACGTAACGCCGATGGGGCGTGATGTTATTTTTTATTTTTATCCGGGCAGTTATACCGAGGGCAACACCTCCGGGATGACCGCAGGGATCGTAACGGAGACATCCGCGGCAGGAGCGCAGGAGAAGGATGCAGATACAGAGAATGATGCAGATATAGAGAGCGCGGCAGATACGAAAGATACCATGCAGACAATAGGAAAAGTGGCAGATACAAGTGATACCACAAGCAGTACGTCGTTAGAAAGCACGTCACAGTCAGGCAGAAGCGCGAGCGGAGCAGAAAGTTCGTTGTCGGCCGGAACAAGTGCGGCGAGGGCAAGCGATACGTCGCAGACGGCAGGCAGCAGCACATCGGCAACGAAAAATTCGGACGGCAGTGTGAAGGGGTTAAGCCTTTCCACAGAAAGTTCAAAAAAAGAAAGCAAAGATACAGGGGAGGAAAGCAGCAATATGGCAGAGGCAGGAATAGGAAAGATCGCAGTCGCATTGACTCTGTCGATGACGATATCAGGACTGATCCTGATCGCGGCGGGAGCAGCAGTCGTTTATCTGTTTCGGAAAAACTGGAAAAAGTGGGGCGGTGAAGAGGATGAAGATTAGCCGGATCATGGGGGTATTTGCAGCATGCAGTCTCATGGTGCCCCTGATGGCATGCGTGGATCAGCATCCTGACGGAAAAAACACAGTTTCTGGGACAGCAGGAAGTGAACAAGAGGCAGTGGAAGCGGCAAAGGAGAAGGTAGCTGCACTGTCTGATGAGCCGAGGATCGTGGCAACTTCGCCCGCTGTGGCACAGATCTGCGACAGGCTCGATCTGGATCTGGTGGGAGTCTGCTCCACGACCGTTTCCACAATACCGGAGCGTTACGAGGGGCTGACCGAGGTCGGCACGGCAATGGCACCGGATATGGAAATCATGGCATCATTGGCACCGGACTGGATCTTAAGCCCATCTTCGTTACAGAGTGATCTGCAGCCAAAGTACGAGGTAATCAATACGGACTGGGCGTTTCTGAACTTAAAAAGCGTGTTCGGAATGTATCAGTCCATCGAAGAACTGGGGGAGATCTTCGACCGGCAGGAAGAAGCAGAAGAGATGGTAACGGAATTTGAGGACTTTTATGCAGAGTATCAGGGGAAAAATGAGGGGAAAGAATCCCCGGATGTACTGGTTTTGATGGGATTGCCGGGAAGCTATATCATTGCAACGGAAAATTCGTATGTCGGCAGCCTGGTCGAGATGGCAGGCGGCAACAACGTGTATGCCGGAAGTGACGAAGAATTTTTAACGGTCAATACCGAGGATATGAAGACCAGGGAGCCGGATGTCATCCTCTGTGCGGCACATGCGATGCCGGAGCAGGTAACGGAGATGTTCCGGGAGGATTTTGCCACGAATGATATCTGGAAACATTTCAAGGCAGTGCAGGAGGGCAAAGTCTACAATCTAAGCTATGAATATTTTGGAATGAGTGCGACCTTTGATTACCCGGAAGCACTCGAAGAATTGCAGGGATATTTATATCCATAGTCACAGGAAAAGGAAAAGATCATGTTTGCAAGGAAAAAAGAAAAGAAACCAATCGGGAAAAAAAGAAAGATACTGCTGTCCTTTGGTGTGACGGTGTTTCTTCTTATTATATTGTTTTTTGTAGCGGTCAATACCGGAAGTCTGTCGGTGGGATTTGGACAGCTTGTGCGTGGACTGTTTGTGGAGTACGATCCGGACGTGGCGGCAGTGTATGATCTGCGTTTCCCGCGAATCTTTATTTCATTGATGGCGGGAGCAGCAACGGCAGTGTCCGGTGTCCTGTTTCAGGCGGTTTTGAAAAATCCGCTGGCAGATCCGGGACTGATCGGTATTTCAAGTGGAGCCGCTTTTCTGGCAGTCTGCGTGACAGCACTGTTTCCAGCGTGGTATTATTTTACGCCGATGGCAGCTTTCGCGGGAGGCGTGGCAGCCTTTTTTATGGTGTACTGTCTTTCCTGGAAAGGCGGCTTAAGCCCGCTGCGTATTATTTTAACCGGTGTGGCGGTGGATGCGTTATTTACCGGATTGTCAAGTGTGTTCAGCACGATGTCTGGCGGAGACCGCACCGGAGTGGCATCGATCGTTGAGGCTAATATCACGCAGAAAACCTGGGATGACGTTTCCATGCTGCTTCCGTATGTCGTGGCAGGGCTGCTGTTGGCAGTGTTATTTTCGGGAGAATGTAATCTGCTTGGTCTGGAAGATAAGACGGCACGCGGACTTGGCGTGGACGTAAACCGGACAAGGATCGTGATCTCCTTGATCGCCGTTTTGCTTGCGAGCATTTCAACGGCGGTAGCAGGAGCGATCAGCTTTTTGGGACTGATCGTGCCGCATATCGGACGGCTCTTTGTGGGCAGTGACCATAAGGTGCTGATCCCGTTTTCCGCACTGGCGGGAGCGGCAACTTTTCTGCTGGCAGACACGATCGGACGAACGATCGCGGCACCTTACGAGGTCAGTGCGGCTGTGATCATGAGTGTGGTCGGAGGACCGTTCTTTATTTTACTGCTTAGGAGGTCGAAAAAATATGGAAACTAAAGAGAATTTGATGGAAGTAAAGCATGTCTCTTTTTCCTATGGAAAAAACACCATTTTATCCGACCTTTCTTTCTCGGTAAAAGAGGGAAACATCACAACGGTGATGGGGGCAAACGGCTGTGGCAAATCCACACTTTTCTCACTGATGACCAAAAACCAGACAGCGGGAAAAGGTAAGATCTTACTGGAAGGGAAAAATATCGCAAACCTGCGCTTTATCGATTTTGCCAAACGGGTGTCGATCGTGCATCAGTACAATTCGGCGGCGGATGATATTACGGTAGAGCGGTTAGTCGGTTACGGCAGAACGCCTTATCAGAAAATGTTAGGTACGAGGACGAAAGAGGATGAGGAGCTGGTTGAGCATGCCATGGAAGTGACCGGGATCCTGCCGTACCGTGATCGTGAGATCGCGGCACTTTCCGGCGGACAAAGACAGAGGGTGTGGATCGCAATGGCACTGGCGCAGAATACAAAGATTTTATTTTTAGACGAGCCGACCACCTATCTTGATATCCGTTACCAGCTGGAGATCTTAGAGCTGGTCAAAAAATTAAACCGGGAGTACGGCATTACCATTCTGATGGTACTCCATGAGATCAATCAGGCGATCACGTATTCCGATGAGATCATTGGGTTAAAGGACGGCAGCATTGTCATGCAGGGAAAACCGCAGGAAGTCATTACGGCAGAGAGCATGAAAGAGCTGTATGGTGTTTCATTAAAGGTTGTGGAGGTAGAGGGAAAAAAGGTTGTTCTGACGGCTTAGACAAAATTTCGGTTTTGTCTAAAAACACGAAAAAAGAGATGAAAAACACCTTGCTTTTGTGATAAAATAATAAAAAGAAGCAAAGCAAGGGGGTATTACATGGGGGTACACAAAAAGAGAGGGGTTAAAATTGCGGCAGCCGTTGTCCTTATTTTACTGGCAGCGTTTCTGCTTTTGATCGGGGTGCTGACCGTAACCGAATACAGACCAGAGGACGTGGAACAGGTAGAGATCACAGGGGATGCGACAAAAACACTGTCGCAGGGAGATACGTTTACAGTCCTGACATGGAACATCGGATATGGCGCACTTTCAGAAACGGCAGATTTCTTTATGGATGGCGGCGAGCATGTGCGCAGTAGCAGCAGGGAGCAGGTGACGGAAAATGTTTCCTCCATCGCGACAAAACTTAGGGAGCTGGATGCGGACATCATGTATTTACAGGAGGTAGACCGTTCTTCCAAGCGTTCCTATTATGTGGACGAGTTAGAGTATGCAACGAGAGCACTGACGGACTATGAGTTCACATTTGCTGCTAATTATAAGGTGCTTTATGTGCCTTATCCGCTTCCTACGATCGGAAAAGTGGACTGTGGCATTGCTACGTTATCTTCTTATCCGCTTTCGGATTCGGAGCGCGTTTCCCTGCCGTGTCCGTTTACTTATCCGATCCGGCTCTGCAATCTCAAGCGTTGCCTGTTGGTAGACCGCATCCCGGTCGAGGGAACAGACCATGAACTTGTTCTGGTCAATCTCCATCTGGAAGCTTATGATGACGGAGAGGGCAAGGAGGCGCAGACAAAGCAGCTGCAGACCCTGCTTCAGGAAGAGGCACAAAAGGGCAATTATGTCATTGCAGGGGGAGATTTCAATCAGTCATTTTCCAATTATGACAACAGTGCCTATCCGATCATAAATGAGGATATGTGGGTGCCGGGTGAGGTGGATGTCGAAGCATTTGGGGAAGAGTTTCAGTTTGTGACAGACAACACGACACCGTCGTGCCGTTCACTGGACCGCCCGCTTGCCGGAAATGACAGCAGCCCGGAGCAGTTCCAGTACTATATGATAGATGGATTTATCGTATCATCCAATGTGAAGATCCATTCTGTGGAGACAAAAGATCTGGGGTTTGAACATGCGGATCATAATCCAATCGTGATGGAAGTGTTGATCGAATAAGTAAAAAAAGAAGAAAAAAAGATAAAAACCTTCTTTACAATCCGCATATTTTATGTTATGATTTCATGGTTGTGAGTAAATAGATGGTCCTCTGTTACGAATAGGCGTATTAAGAACATCCAGATAATTAGGAGGTCACAAAATGAACGCAAACGAAATCATTAAGAACATTGAGGCAGCTCAGTTAAAGGCAGAAGTACCGGAGTTCCGTGTTGGTGATACTGTAAAAGTTTACGGTAAGATCAAAGAGGGAAACCGTGAAAGAATTCAGGTATTCGAAGGAACTGTTATTAAGAGACAGGGCGGAAGCAACCGTGAGACATTTACCGTTCGTAAATTATCCAACGGTGTTGGCGTAGAGAAAACCTGGCCACTGCATTCTCCAAACGTTGAAAAAGTAGAAGTTGTTCGTCAGGGTAAAGTAAGACGTGCTAAATTATACTACTTAAGAGACCGTGTTGGTAAGAAAGCAAAAGTAAAAGAATTAGTAAGATAATTTCGAGAAAGGGACTGCAAAAGAAGTCTCTTATAAAGAAATGCCAGTTCCAGTAATGGTTCTGGCATTTTTTTATTAAGGGGGTGTTTGATACGGTCCCTTTTTAGTCTGATTTAAAGAGTGTATTTATAAAAGTATTTATAAAAGAACAAATAAAATATGTGAAAAAAGTACTGGATGTGATATAATTAGTGCAGATGAACTGTAATAAAACAAGTGTATACAAGTATTTGGGGAGGAAATAAGATGAAAATTAAAGTTAAATTAATTCTGATGGAGACCATGTCATTAATGGTATTAGCAGTGATACTTCTGGTTACAAGTGTTGTGATCGCATCAGATGAGATTGACATCAGAATCGAAGAGACACTTAAGGCGGCGGTAACGGGTTACAGCAGCAATGTAAATTATCTGCGTGATAGAGGAATGGATATTGACATTACCGTGTTTACCGGGGATACCAGAACAGTCAGTTCAATTGAGGGGACAGCTGGAACCAAGGCATCGGATGAAGTAATTGAGAAAGTATTGAATAATGGAGAGACTCTCTATGAAACAAATACTTCTGTAAATGGAGAAGCCTATTATGGGTATTATATTCCAACAAACAATGGAATGTTATTTGCAGGTAAACCAAGAGCGGATGTGCAGGAGTTCATGAGATCAATTATATTGGTCCTCTGTGGTATTGCGGTAGCAGCGTATGTGATTTGCCTTGTTACGTCGATTGGCATTTCCAGATCTATTGCAAAACGGATTGAAAAAGCATCCGTACGGGTTAGAGTTCTTGCAGATGGGGATTTGAGCGGAGAGATTGAAGTTGGAAATACAAAAAGCAAAGATGAAATCGACGTGATGAACCATGCTGTAAGTCAGCTACATAAAGAACTGAAAGACATTGTGGCTGCAATTGCCAGACAGGCAGACCAGTTAAACAGCAGTAATACAGAATTCAACACGAAATTCACTACGATTGCAGATAACGTTGGAAATGTCAATGTTGCAGTGGAAGAAATCGCAATGGGAAGCAGTTCTCAGGCACAGGAAACTACATCAGCAAGCCAGCAGGTGGCAGATATGGCAGAAGTGATCGATCAGAATGTCAAGAGCGTAAGTGATCTGGAACTTTCTGTTAAGAAAATGGATGAAATTGCAGCACAGGCAGAGGAAAATCTTGGAGAGCTGGAGAATATCAATAACAAGACGTTAGACACCATAGAGACGGTAACCGAACAGACCAATGCGACCAACCAGTCTGCAGGTAAGATCGGCGAGGCAGTACAGATGATACAGAGCATAGCAGAGCAGACCAATCTGTTATCCTTAAATGCAAGCATCGAGGCGGCAAGAGCCGGCGAGGCAGGTAAGGGATTTGCAGTTGTAGCTGAAGAAATCCGCTCCCTCTCAGAGGAATCCGCCAGCAGTGCCAGCCAGATTGAAGCAATTGTCAAAGAGCTGGTCGCAAACTCCGATGAGAGTGTAAAGAAGATGAATCGGGTCAACGAGGATGCACAGATACAGAAAGAAAAATTGGGAGATACCAAGCGTGCATTTGAGGGACTAAAAGGAGAGATGGATACTGTTTCAGCAGCAACACAGGACATTTACGCACAGTCAGAAAAACTTGAACAGCAGAAGAATGCGATCAACGGAGTCGTAGAACAGTTAGCTGCCATTTCAGAGGAAAACGCAGCATCCACCGAGGAGACAAGTGCAAGTATGCAGACACTTTCCGGAACGATCGATGACTGCCGTCAGGAAACAGCAGCACTTTCCGACTTAAGTGTGAACTTAAAGCAGCAGACGAGCCGCTTCAAATTGTAAGAACCACAGAGGGGCTGCCAAT
>ENA-ORNF01001921-ORNF01001921.1-human-gut-metagenome-genome-assembly--contig:-NODE-1921-length-16618-cov-7.011049_pt1 | contig 16618 bp, 10 predicted proteins | sample MGYA00242110_ERZ509012 | MGnify/ENA primary metagenome ERZ509012 (study PRJEB26280, sample SAMEA2338714) | human gut metagenome | biome: human gut; feature: human-associated habitat; material: faeces...
CGTCTGAACTTTTATGAAATTCAATCTTCGTCAGAAAAGTTTAGACGACTTCAATTTCACATCTGCTTATTTCACCACCAATTTGCGCGTAGTGCTGCTGGCAGTAGTCGACACCTTGAAGAGGTAAACACCCGGAGCAAAGTTGGCAAGGTTTACCACACGTTCAGTGCCGCAACGCGGTGCATCAACGTATTCGCTGCTAACGAGTTGTCCGTTGGTATTGAACACCTGCAAAGTAGCAAAGCTTTCGTTGTTGTTGAACAACACGCGCCATTCGTTGTGGTTTTTACTAATGGTTACGGGAGCTTCGCTATTGAGCGTTTCGTCAATGCCACTTTGTCCCTTCATTTCAAGGGCCTTTTTCAAACCATTGTAAGCATCGATTTTACCAAAGCCCCAAGTAGCATTCCAGTTGTTGGCATCCACCTTGCCTACGTGATTATCACGACGGCCGGTTGCTTTCATGATGTCCAGAATGTTTTCGTAAGTCAGTTTGGGGTTAGCCTCAAGCCAAAGGGCAATGATACCGGTAACAGCAGGAGTAGCCATTGAAGTACCCGACATCATACCGTAATAGTAAGTGCCACCCTCAGAGTTTACTTTCTGCACCTGGTAACTTCTGTAATTTTCGAACTGAGCCGAGTTTTTCGAGAAAGCCGACAACACCGTACCGCCAGGACCTGCTACAGCCGGTTTCGGAGTAGCTTCGCCCACGAGCGGACCGTGGCTGCTGAAGTTACTGATATCACCAGTTTCGCCAACGCCCGCATCATAGGTTGAACCATTGAGGTTTGTGAATCTTGAGGCTGCATTGTACGAAGCCACAGCTATAGCCTTGCCAATCGTGGCAGCACCTTCGCCCACCATGTATTCGGCATCGCCGCTATGGGCTTTGTATTTACCCACCGACATAGCCATGAAGTTGTTGCCGTAGTAGTTCGAACCATCAATCCATGCGTGGAAAGAATCGCCCTGCTTACCAGATACCTGCCATACCACTTTGTACGAAGTACCCGTCACCTTCAAAATGCTGGCCAAAACCTGCGAGTTCAGATGCAAACGTGCATACTGACGGTTGTTATAGGGGTCAATACCCGTGCTGAATCCGCTCAGATTATCCAACTGTTCGTCAGTAGGCTCATACAAGCGGCTACCGTTGATGATACAAGGCTTAATGGTGAGGTGAGCCTGAGCATCGGTAGCAGTGCCCCAGAGTTCCGACAGAATTATTTTGTTCGGATTGTAATTGTTGTCGGTTTTCATGTAAAGGTACACCGGTTCGCTGTCCGAAGTAATTTCGCGGTAAGCGTGGAACTTGTCGTTACCCTCGTTACCCATGGCAGCCACCATGATACCACCCTCACCACACAACTTACTCATGTTCTGGTCGTGAGAAGTGCTACCGTCGTGCGGACCGATAATGGAACCGAAACTCATGTTAATAACCCAGGGCTGTCCGTTTTTCTCGGCATAATCCTTGATAGACTTAGCCTGAGCCTCTACGGCAGTATCAGTGAATTTTGAAGAAACAAGAATCAAATCTGCCCCTGTGGCAATGCCGTAATAATCGCTACCTTCCACCTTGCTACCGGCAGCAATGTTTGCCACGTGCGTGGCATGGCCCACGTCATCGAGGCGGTCAGAAGTCGGCATACGTTCGGTCAGCATACCTCCGCCGGAATTGGCACCATAGCGCACCACGCGACCCTTGAATGCCGGGTGTTTGTATTCAAATCCCTGGTCAATAACGCCAATAACCACTCCTTTACCCGTGAAGGGAGTTTCGAGTCCTTCGCCGGCCGTAACTTTGGTCACACCGGTTTCGGGGCGCACGTTGTGCATCAGTTTGTGAAACTGGCGCGGTGCATTGATAAAAAGCACATTGGGCTGTTCGGCAAGCGTAGTGATGTACGAAGCCGGAATATGCGCCACCACAAGTTCATCGGTAATGATTTCGGCCTCGTAGCCGGCTGCTTTGATGGCAGCCTCAACAGCTGCTGCATCATTCACGCTGACAGATACCGAAATATTGCTTTGCGGTGTAACCGTTTGGGTTGACTTGTTTGCAGACAGCACCTGCATCGTACGTCCTTCTACCAAATGGTTTAAGCGGGCATCCCACTTCGTACCGGTATCGTACACTTTGACTTGCTGAGCCAAAGAAGGCACAGACATCAGGGCGATAGCCCCGGCTATGAGTAGTTTTTTATCCATTGCACTGAATACTTGTAAGGTTTGTTTTTTTAAAAAGAAAGTAAGTGCAGAAGCGTAAAAATCTGCACTGAACAAAGGGTTACAACGTATCGTTCCCCAACGATTGCTTGGGAACTTGTATTTATTGACTTACGACACATTCCGCGAAAGTCGTGCGCAAAGATATGGATTATTCATGACAAAATAAAAGAGGACAGAATATTTTTCTGTTATTTAGTCAGTTTTAATCGCAATCATGCGTTGCAAGCAGCCCAACTTTCTGTGAAGCATGCCAGCCACCCCAAACGGGGTAGCTGACAGAATCAGCCCTTTTTGTGTGTCATGATGTCGAGCACACAGCGGTCGGTTTCATTCATGGCATCTGCGCCAATGCTTACCAGGTTGCGAATGCTCTGGTCCACATCCTCGTCGATAATGCCCTCCACGCTTTCCACGCAGTTGCCCTGCATGGCCAACATGGCCGAAAGCACAGCCGTGCTGACACCGCTGGTCAGCTTCAGCGCGCAGCTGGGTTTGGCACCGTCGCAAATCATGCCGGTCAGGTTGGCAATCATGTTTTTCACGGCGTAAGTCATTTGTTCGTACGTACCGCCCATCAGGTAAGTAATGCCGCAGCTCGATCCCGTGGCAGCCACCACGCATCCGCACAGGGCCGACAGCGTGCCCAGGTTTTGTTTGATGTAAATGGCCGTGAGGTGCGAAAGCATCAGGGCGCGCGTCATTTCCTCGGGGGTGTTGTGGTTTTCCTCGGCAAACACCACCACGGGGTTCGTGGCGCAAATACCCTGGTTACCCGAACCCGAATTGCTCATAACCGGAATCATGGCTCCCGCCATTCGGGCATCGCAAGCGCACGACGTCGACGACAGAATGTGTGAGAATATGTTGTCGCCCATAATGCCGCGTCCCAAAGGACGTGTCAGAGCCTTTCCCAAGCAGTGTCCGTAGTTTCCTTCGAGCGAGCGTCGGGCAGCTTCTGAGTTAAGTCGGCGTGCCTCGTTGATAAATTCAATTTCCTCGATGGGCATGGTCGTGGCATATTCCCACACCTTGCGCATATTCAGTTGCAAAGGTGCGTTGGCAGGCGACTGTTCAGCAGCCTGCTCCACGTTGGTTTCGGCAGCGTGGAAAATCACTTCGTCATCCTTTTCAACCAGGGTGAAGCGTGTATGTTCGCGTGCAATCACCACATGAGCCCGGTGTCCGTTTTCGTCCGTAGCCAGGATTTCGACATACAGTTTTTCGGGAGCATCTTTTTTGAGTTGTATGTCGATGCAGTCAGTGGCAATGTAAGCCTTGCCCTGCTCCACAGCCTCGGGGGTGCAGTCGCGCAGCACTTCGAGTCCGTAGTCCGAACGGCCTATCAAAGCGCCCAGGGCAATGGCAATGGGAAGTCCCACCATGCCCGTGCCGGGAATACCCACGCCCATGGCATTTTTCAGGATGTTGGCACTCAGCCAAGCTTCAATTCGAACGGGAGTTGCGCCCAATACTTCAGTGGCGCGGCTCACTGCCAAAGCCACACAAATAGGCTCGGTGCAACCAATAGCAGGCACCACCCAATGCTTAACGAGTTGGGTTATTTGTTGTTTTTCAGCGGTTGATAAAGTCATAATATGTGCTTGTATAAAAAGATGGACCCCATATTTAAGGGTGGTTCTAAACAATGCTTAGAAGTACTATAGATTAGAAACGCCCCTAAAAAAAGGCGGCTTATTCAGTTTTATTTAAATCGTGCAAAAGTTGTGTCAGTTCGCCTGTGTCGAACCGTCGGTATTGTCGCGGTGTGCAATGATACATTTGTTGAAACACCTTGTAGAACACCTGCCTTGAGGCAAAGCCTGCCTGCAGGGCAATTTCCTCTACCGTAAAATGGTTGTGTTTTTCGGAACGCAGCATTTTCACGGCATCGGCCAGCCGGAGCGAATTCATCAGTGCACTGAAGTTGTTACCCGTCACGATGGCTGTGGCCGCCGATATATAGCGCGTATTGGTGTGGAGTTGTTGTGCCAAAGCACCCGCAGTAAAGGAAGGGTCGCGATAGAGTTTTCCTTTGCGTATCAGCTTGAGTGCTTCGACATACAGCATCTGTGCGCGTTCGGCATTGAAGCGACGTATGTATGCAGGCTGAACATCTGGCTGTTCGGAAAATGAAGACATGTGGCAAACAGAGTTTCTATGGGTTGATCGCAGAAGCCGTAAGGGGAAAAGCGAACCACGCGACACGCGCGGGATACGCTTTTCCGAACGGCGGAGGAACAGGAGCGTTGACAGCAGGTTAGCAGAAGGTTTCGAGTGCTTTGAAGCCCTGCGTTCCGGGTATAATTTCAACGCCTGTTGTCGTGGCCGGAAACATCACCGTTTGTCCGGCACACAATTTGATTTCGCCTTCGTCGTAGCGCAACAGTGCTTCGCCTTCGAAGGCAATGAGTATGATGAACGAGTCGATAAACGCATAATCAGCCTTCACCGCTTCGGTCAGTTCGTAAAGGCGCGTAGTAAACTGTTCGCAGCGCACCAAGGGCGTCAGGCCGTTGGGGCGGAGCGTGTAGTTTGTACGGTATTCGGGATACGCTTTGTAGTTGAGTGCCTCGCGTGCCTGCGCCACGTGCAGTTCGCGTTTGTTGCCCTGCGAGTCGGTGCGGTCAAAGTCGTAGACGCGGAACGTATCGTTGCTCGACTGCTGAATTTCTACCAAAAAGTTGCCTGCGCCAATGCTGTGAATGCGTCCGGCCGGAATGAAGAAGCAGTCGCCCGGATGCGTTTCGTGCCGGCTCAGATGGTTCATCAGCGACCCATCGGCCAGACTTTGCGTGTAGCCATCGGCCGAAAAGTCGGCATTGAATCCCGAGCAAAGCGAAGCACCGGGTTCGGTGCGCACAATATACCACATTTCGGTTTTACCATAAGGGTGTCCCATGCGCTGTGCCATGGCATCGTCGGGGTGTACCTGAATGCTGAGGTCCTCGGCAGCCGAGATAAACTTAATGAGCAGCGGAAAGGTGGTTCCGTAACGGCTAAAGTTGCGGTGTCCCACCAATTTAGCTCCGAATTGTTCGATGAGCTGTCCGAGGGTCTTACCCTTGAATTCGCCTTCACTCACCAGTGTTTCGTTACCGGGAACGCCCGAAATTTCCCAACTCTCGCCCACATTTTTCGGAGCATGGGGCAACTGTTTCAAAGCAGTTACCTCATTGCCACCCCATATAGTTGTTTTTAGCAAAGCGTTGAATCGTAAAGCCTTCATGTTTTTGGTTTGTAATGGTTTGTTGAAGCAGCGTACACATTTTGATTGGGTTTGCCCGGCTTAACCGACGGATTCAACGCGCCACACCATGAAACCTACGGTATGTGGTTGTTTGTCGAAACACCTTGACAGTTTTTTCGTGCTGCTTTTTCACAGTTTATTTTTATTTTGTCAGCCGGTCGGTATCCACATATCCGGCTCCGTCGAGCGTAATTTGTTGCTTGGCAGCCTTACCGGCCAGCACCATGTTTCCGGCTCCATTCAGTTCGGCACGCAAGCGTTGGGTATCAATGTTTTCGAGGTTGATACTTCCTGCCCCGTCGAGTGTCACATTCAGTGCCGGCGTTTGCAGGGCATCGGCATTCACGGCGCCTACCCCGTTCAGTTCAATGGTAACGGGAGTTTGCATCGCCACCGAACCTAAGCGCAAACACTTGCCTCCGTTGAGCACAAACTGATTCACCGTGGGTGCATACACATGAACCACTGCCACGTCTTTATTCGTGCGCATAAAATGTGGGTCTACCTCAATTTTCAACACTCCGCCCGATGTGGTGCTCACCCGTATATTTTCGAGCAGTTCGTCGGGAGCCAACAAGCGCACACGGCTGTTCGTGCCATGAGGTGTTTGGTGAAAAGACACATCTGCCAAGCAGTCAATTTCGACTGCGGCAAAAGGAGCCAGCTCCACATTGCGCGCAGCAAACCCCGTGGTGTCGACCGCCTGTTCGGTCAGGAGTTTCACCACATCGTTCATATTGGCGTTCTGACAACCCGTACACACAGACAGGACGCAAAGGCCGAGGCCCATCCAAACCTTTTTCATGTTGTAATCTGCTTATTTTTTGTTAGTGTCAGACCGTTTTTATAAGGAATTGAGCAACTCGTCGCCCGCTTTTTCCTGTTCGGTTCCCAAGTCCATGAACTTATACAAGGCCTTCGAGGCAGCCAGTCGGACCTGCGTATTGCCTTCGACCAGTGCCACTCGCGTCTGATCCAGATATTCCTGTGCATCGCGTTCGTTGGGCACGGCACCCTTCATAAAAAGGCGGGCCAGCATCAGGTAACCACACAATTGCTTCATGGGTTCCTCGGCAGCAATCCATTCAAATGCTTTTTGCGAGGCCCAATCCGTGTGGCAGAACAAGTGCATCACGCTGCATTCGGCCTCCTCGGCAAAACGCATTTGCTCCACCCACACCTCGGCCATGTCGGCCTGAAAATCGGCAGCAGGCATCAGCATGCCTGCCAGCAATCGGCATTCGCGAATGTCCTCTTTCCACAATCGGGCTGCCAGTTCGTAAGTATGGGGCATTTCCTGTGACATTTGTTGCAAACGGGGCAATTCCACTCCGAAATTCACTTTATACGTCAAACCTTTTTCGCGCATCGAAGCACTCACGGGTCCGTTCATAACGCCTCGCAGCGACCGCTTGATGTGGCGCACCTGCTCGGCCAAATCCATATTTTGCATAGGTTGATTTCTTTTTTTTCAAGGGCTGTTTCTGTTTCGCAGCCCGACAAGGCAAAGTTACATAATTACTTTTGTTGGCAAGTAAGTGTTCAGCATTATTTTTTCATTTGTTTGACAGTGGCACGGCTACGAATTACCGAAACAATGTGAGTGATTACAAAGCTCGGCTCACACTTGCCGCAAAGACATGTTCACTTTTGGGGATGTAATCGCCCCAAATTGCCGCTTGCTCCACGCTGCATTCGGTTAACACCGATATGAATGTGTTGCCGCTACCCGCCCCTACTTACCTAAAAAATTAAATGTTTTAGGGGGAGGGGAGAAAATTACTTCCGTAGCCTACGCCTAATCATTAAGTATTTTTAATACCATATCATTAGGTCTTTCAACTATTAACTGTAAATTTGCAGCGCAATCAGGATTTTCCTGAGGAGGAAGTACACCACCTAGGCAATTCGGCTTGATGTTTTTTTTCCAACATGACTGAAAGTAGTGGGACGGCTGTTTCCTCCTTAAATAAAACTTTTTCAGTTTATCACTGCGTCCCGTCTTGCAGGAATAGTCTCATAGGCATCATTATATCTAATTGAGGCCGGGTGATTCATTATTCTATGTTTAAGATGCGTAAGATAAACAACGGGTATACAAGTTTTTACCCCCCTACGACCCTATTTTTGGATGCAAGGCCAGCGGTCTTGCCAACTCCCTACATTCAATAATTTCTGCGTGCAACAGAGCAAGTACTCTGTTTCACCCACATTTTGCGGCCCTTCACGGATTGGCTGCCTTTTTGCCTTACCCTTTACGATTATAGCTGATTCAATCCATCATTTCACCCCATCTGAGTTCACTTAAAAAGTTGCACACCGGTTCGCAAGGCGCAAAGCCCGGAACTTTAGGTGTTAAACCGCACATTTGGAAAAGTCGTAGCATAAGCTGCCTCCTGCCGCTCGAGCCAGGTGCTCACAGCACGACCCATATTCTTCCTGACAGGCTTCAATGCCTGTTGCGACACACACAGCCAACTTCAAAGGAAACGCAACCGAGCCTTACCACCCGGCAAGAAGCTGATGGCATTGTAAATGCGCTGAACAGAACTTAAGCAAAAAGCATTTCAATGGCCATATTTTCTTCCGGTGTATCTTTTACTTTCTGCAGTCATTCAGCTGCGCAGGCTATGTTGCCCTCAGTCGTCATTATCACCTGTCCTGCACAAAGGACGAACAGAAAAATGAGGCTTTTGTTTTGGTTATCTGTAGCAAACTTTGCAGCATGTCGCCGGAATCGAGTATCAACAAATGTAGAGGTTGCTTTTTAACGTGAACTCTTTTTTCAAAGTAAATCAAGAGGCTATATTGATTGGAACGTGTAAGCCTATACTTCCAATGAACATAGCCTCTTTTTTTAAAAAACATACGTCCCTGCCTCGCTTACGCCCCAATTCTTAGAGTAGCAAAATGGTTATACGCTCCGCGCTTAAAAGCAAAATATATTTAAACCACAGATACCTATTTCGGGCATTTTCTGCCCATATTTTTCACCATTTGGCGCGTTGAACAAAAATAGCTCCGCGATAGTTGAATTTAGTTCCGACCTTGTTGAAATTAGTTCCGAGCTTGTTGAAATTAGTTCCGAGCTTGTTAGAATTAGCTTGAAACAAATTCGAAGAAACTTGGAACTACTGATAATCAGCACTTTCAAAAAAAAAGCCCAATGTGGCATTCCGAACAGCGGTTCCGGCCCGAAACACAAGGAGGGTGCCAGTTTTTCGTTTTAGCATTTGTTACAAATTAAGCAAATTCCGGTTGAAAATGCACTGAAACATGCCTTTCCGCAACTTACCGACGAAAGTTTAATAGACATTGTGGTGAACATGACCGACAATGGCTTGCTGCTGCAAGTAACCGACAACGGACGAGGATACAACCCGGCCAATGTGCCCCAAACCGGACGCGACACCGGAACCGGACTCCGACTGCTCACCCGCACCATTCACATCCTGAACCAGTATAACCCGACGCAAGCTTGTTTCGAAATTGAAAACATGCAGGCACCACAAAAGGGAACAAGGATGACGCTGTTCATTCCGCATGGTTATCGCTTCAGCGGTCCTAAGCAAACGACTCTTAAAAATTAGGCTGATATTGGCCGGAAAACAGACGGTTTTTAACAAATTACATTTCTTTCAAATCATGCTATTTACGTTTTGACAAAAAAAACGTGGTTTTCGTTTGTCAATACAAGGTGTAAATACTATTTTTGCACAACTTCGTGTAACAGGTATAACCCCAAAGGATTATTCAACGCGAAATTCACACACACCAACTTATTAACAAGGCAAGCAGCCACTGAAAATTACTTCTACTTTTTTCATGCTGCACAGCGTGCAAAGTGGGCTGGCACTGCCTGTACCAAGCCCATACAAAAAAACACTGTCAATTCTTTATCTAATTAAAATACAATTATTATGCTGAATTATATCAAAGCTAATTACAGAGCCGGTGATAGCATTGAAATCACAAGTTCTGAAGGGGTATTCACCGGAAACATTGAATATGTGACCGACAAGTTTATCATTCTGCGTCAACCCAACGGACAGATTTGCGGCATTGCTGCAGCTAATATCACCTCGTTCACAGCGCAAGCTCCCGCATGGCAGGCACCCGACCATGTGCCAACTACCTTGCTGCCGCTCAGTGAAAACGATACAGAACCCGAAGAAAACGAAATGGAGGATGAGGAAGCACCCCTTGACAGTGATAACGAAACTCCCGTTGACAACTCGCTCATCAATGAATCGCTCGCTGCTGTAAGTGAACCCAAAGTGGTAGGACACATAGATTTGGACAAACTGCAAAGAATTGACCCTCGATTTAACCGTAAACGCTACTTCCGCAACGAAGAAAATGCTATCGACGACGATACTGAGGATTACACCAACGACACAACGGTTAACAACGGAAAGCGCGCACCTTACGTAACTGCTAAAGGACGCATCACTTACTATAACTCGGAACGCCGCTACGGTTTTATTCACGATTATGAAACCGAAAACAGCCTTTACTTCCACATGCAGCAAGTAGCCGACCCTCGACTGTTCGACGAACTGCATAAAGGCACCAAAGTGGCCTACAGCATTGACCGCAATACACAAGGATTTGTGGCACGCTGCGTTCACCTTCCCCAATCTTTTACTGACCTTATCAATTTGGCAGAGGATCAATACGATTCGCGCCATTACAATGTGGCACGCGACCTCGTGCAGCACATTTTGGACGTTGATCCGGAATACAAGCCTGCACGCGACCTCAAGGACGAAATGGCGCAAACCGCTCAGCCGCAACGCTACGGCAACTACTACCAGCAACCCACGCAATATGCGCCCAACACGCTCTATGCACAAGCTAAAAGAGCATATTTGAACAAAAACTTTGAAGAGGCCGAATCGCTCTACAAGCAGGCTATCGAAGCCGGCGAAAAGGTGGAAACCTGCATCAAGGACCTCGTAACTCAGTACGTTTCGGACTATAAGCAGCAAACTGACCCCGAACTGAAGAAGCAGGCCAAGCAGAAAGCGGTTGATTTCCTGAACAGCCACCGCGACCTCTTGCCCGACACTTTGACGAACAAGCAGTTCCTTGCCCTGAATTACTATTTGCCGCTGCTCGATTTGAACAAGTTCATCGAGCTGGTAGACGAAATCATGGCCGACCAGCAAGTGGCTGCTGTTACTTCGCGCCGTGTGTTCTACATTTGGCAAAAGGCCATTGCCTACAACAAACTCGGCTTCATCGACGATGCTCTCGACCTGATTGAGGAGGGCCTGACACTGGCGCCGTACAACCGTCAGCTCACCAACCTGAAAAATCAGATTCTCAATCCTGAATACGTACAGCCCGGCACTGACTCGCTGGTAAACGATGCCCCTGTTTCGGCCTCAGCTGAAGCGGAATATGCCAATGAAAATGCGGACGAAACGGAGAAACCTTCAACCTCGGCTACTGACAATGCTGAAGCGGCTAACGACGAAGCTGCCGCAACCGACGATTCAACGGGCATTGCCAAACCCGACTCATGGTGGGAAGAACTGAAAAAACCGCAATAAACTGCCGCACACCGGCATTGCGCTGACACATACAGCACTTGCTTTCACGGATAAACTTAATCCGTATGCCTAAAAAAAGTCTGACTCCTTGTTTGCTACAAGGCAGTCAGACTTTTTTTTGTGAACTCAACACGTTTATTCCACACAATTCGGTCAGCCTTGACGAACGTGTTCAAGCCCGCACGCTAAATCAGGAGATTCATAAGGGCTCATTAAATATTTGTGAGTAAAATCGAAGGTCGTGAAACTATGGCATGCTGTAAGCACAAGGGTAACAACTTGTAAGAATCAAGTAAACAGAACTTTCAAACACAATCGTTCATACCACAAGTCTGCAAAATCCCAATAAAAAACATCATTTTTCTCGATTTATTCAGAAAAGTATTTCTTTTTTTTAGATTATTTGCAATAAACCAATCATTTATTTATATTTGCAGAACAATATGAATTAAAAAATACTCACTCTTAAACTTCTTGAACCATGAATACAAATAGATATTTGATTGGGGTGACATTGTGGGGTTGCTGCTGGGGCATGGCTGCTTCGGCACAGCAGGTGCATACTGAGGCTGCCGACAGCGCGGCTGTGGTGCAGCGCGACAGTGTGGTGAGGACTGAAAAGGTGGACAGTGCACTGAACGAAGTGGTTATCAAAGGTAAACTGATGGAGAAAAAGGCTGACCATATATTGCTTTATATGACGGACGAAAACCGTAAGTTCGGAACGAATGCTCTGGATGCGGTGTCGACTCTGAACCTGTTTACAGCATCGCTGAACGGCACCAAACTGGAGTCGTACGACCGCCAGGAAGTGTTCATCCTGATCAATGGCGTGCCTTCAACCGGCATTGACTTGCGCAGCTACAAGGCCAAAGATATCAAAAGTGTGGAGTATTACCCCATAGCACCGGCCCGCTACATGAGTATGACTCAAGGCCCGGTGGCAAATATCATTGTCAAAAAGCGGCACGACATACTCTTTTCGACCTATGTCAACACGATGAATGCGCTGACGCATGCCAATGGTAATAATCAAATCAGCCAGACCTACGCCGACTCGCTGAACCGCGTGAATATTACTTACTTTGGCAGTTATTTCAATACAGATAAAATAACCGACCAATCGGTTTACACGCTGAAGGAACCTTACTTCAACAGTGCCTACGACACCGAAACCAAACGCATGTTCGGTTCGCACCAAATTCAAGGAAGCTATCAGTATTATAACAAGAACGATCTGTTCAATGCGCAGGTGGCCTACACCACCAGTCCGAGTCATGACTATTCGCTGGGGCGTGAACTGCTGACCCACAACGAAAGCAACGAATGGTCGGAAAGTGCAGACAGCGTCAGCATACAGGCGCAATCGGTGAGTTTAAACCTGTACTACCACCATCTGATCAAAGGCAATATCCCATTATCATTCAACGTGGTGAATACCTATAGCTGGAACGACAACAACCAGCAGTTCAGGCGGACGTATCCTGATTTTCCCGACCGGAACAGCTACCTAACCAATTTTTCGGACAACAAGGTGTATGCACTCATCGCCAACAGTGCTGTCAGCTATACCTTTAAAAATAATAGTAATATAGATTTTGGTGTAAAATATGGTTATACCGACCAAAGGCAAAATGTTCCTCTGCAACAAAGTGCATACGCTTCGCAACTACATCAGGAAAAAATCAGTGCTAGTTTCAACAAATTCTGGCACGAAAAAAATAAACCATATTATTCCCTTTTGGTCATGGCTTCGGCTGATTTGCAACAATTCAAATCTCCCAGTTACACACACAGTACAGTCGTTCCGAATTTTCACGTTTCTGCTGACTACTGGGCGGAACGCCTGAAAGGATTTACCATTCAGTTTGTAGGAAAAGTGTATGCCCAAAGTCCGGCATTGGCCGACCGCACTGAAATAATCAGTTACATGAAGCCCAATTTTGCCTATAAAGGAAATCCCATGCTTCAAAACGAATGGAAAGGTTTCTACAAACTGAATTTTATGTATTTGCCACCTCAAAGCCAGAATAAAATAGCACTTCATTTCACTACGTCGCATGGCATACGCACCAATAAGCCGATGCTGTTTACCGAAGGCTCCATGGCTTACATGCAGCTCAAGCAACTGAAAAATCAGTTGCATCAATTTATTGGGTTGGATGGCTCATGGAATTTCACAAAATGGCTACGATTTTATTATTATTTAGAATACTACTTCAATCGTTACGACACGCCCTCCAGACGCGTACGCGACCATTACATGCGGTATGGAGGTATGGTGACGTGCTACAACGAACATTGGGATTTTCTGGTGGCAGCCAATTCGCCTACGAAAACCTACAACGGCGACTTGACAGACAAAGGCAGCGAACAATTTTGTGTGGAATGCCAATACAAAGGGAAAAACTGGTCGTTGGGAGCACGCTGGAATTATTCCAGCTATTTATCACGCTACGGCTACAATCCGAACTTTACCTACAAGGAAAACAAGGATTTTAAAAAGAGCAAGTATCTGTTTAGCATTACAGCCACGTGGTCGTTCTCGAAAGGACGGGAACGCAGAAAAGGTATTCAAAGATTGCATAACAACAGCACGGACAACGGCATTTCAACCTACGGCCGCCCGTTGGGTATGTAAACTACATACAGTTATGCTTTCGTAAGCGTGATTCCATTCATGATGAGAGCGAACGAAAAAAAACATCACCGCACAGGGGTTTGAACCTTTGTACGGTGATGTTGGTTTATCTACATAAAGCTGACAAGAAAGCAGCTGTCGGCACACAAGTGGATGACAGATATTTAGGCCAATGTGGGCTAAAGAAATGATTTTTCAATCATCAGCAGCGTCATGAAGCCCAGCAAAAGGGCGTAGGTGGCTTGCTTCTGATAGCCGTGGGCATGCGTTTCGGGTATCATTTCGTCGCTCGTGACATAGAGCATGGCACCACCGGCAAAACCTAACATCATGGGAAGCAGGGAGGCGGAAATACTGCCCATGCCGTAGCCAATCCATACGCCGATGATTTCGAGCAAACCGATGGCTAAGGATATGGCAAAGGTGCGCAGTGGCTTGACTCCGGCCAACAACAGGGGGGCTATGATGACCATGCCTTCGGGCACATTTTGCAAGGCTATGCCCAGACTCACTGTCCAGTTTTCGCCCCCGGTTGTGTCGCTCATGCTCACCCCCGCTGCCATGCCTTCGGGCAGTTTGTGCAGGGCTATGGCCATGACGAAAAGCATCACATGGTTGAGCGAAGTGTTGTGGTGATGTTCGGCTTCGTCGAGTCCGGTGATGTGATGCAGATGGGGAGTGACGAGGTCGAGCACATTGAGAAACAAGGCGCCGCCCATGACTCCGGCTGCTACCAGCCACCACTGATTAGACATTTCAAAGGCGGGCACTATCAACCCTAAAGTGGCGGCGGCTAACATGATGCCGGCACAGTAGCCGAGTATCGTATCGTTCCATTTATGGGGCAGTTCCTTGATAAGATATCCGAGCAAACTGCCTATTACCGTTGAACCGCATAAGCCTGCGGCACTAATCCATACTTGATTCATAAGTGGAAAAAAATGAACTATAGAACATGATGTGTGGCACACGATTGGGCCTTACTTTTCATAAAGTTCGATGGGCAGGCCGTCGGGGTCCTGAAAGAAGACGAACTTTTTTTGGGTGTATTCGTCGATGCGTATGGGTTCGTGTGGCACTTGTAGGCTGTCGAGTTCGGCTACGGCTTGAACGATGTTGTCTGTTTCGAACGCCAGATGTCGCAGTCCGGCAGCTTCGGGATGTGTAAGGCGTGCCGGCGGATTGGGAAAGGAAAAGAGTTCAACAACGTAGTCGGTTCCTAAAGCCAAATCGGCCTTATATGACTGGCGTTCGGCCCGGTAATGTTCGGCTATGAGGCGGAGTCCGAGCGTTTGGGTGTAGAACTCAGGCTGCGTTCGTAGTCGGAACAAATAATGGCGATGTGATGTACTTTGTTTAGTTTCATGTGGTGACGAAATAGGAGTGAATGTCAACCTCTACGTATATCCCTATTTCACTTTTTTGCGCGGTGCGAAAATGCTGCGTAAAGCCCCTGTGAATAAGGGTTGAGGACAGATTTTGAGGTGTGAAAAACTTGGGGGCTGCGATATCAGACGGCAAAAAATTTGGAGTTCGGGGTTTTCGTGTTGTATCTTTGCTTTGCCAAGTCAGGCTGCACCTCAGCATAGCTTTTGAGAGCCAGCTCTCGTCGCTCTGCATTCGGTTGGCACTGACATTGCACTGAATTTAGAGCTTCGGATTATCTTGATGGATGAAAAAACAATGCATTCCTTAATTATTCAGCGTTCTTTGACATTTTGTTACCACAGAAAGTAAGGCAGGAAGGCCTGTCTGAAACCCATGCACATGGGGAAGTATCGACTATGCTTCCCTGACCCGGAATTTGGGCTGAATATGCCGCCATCGCAGAAAAAAATACAGCGCGGAAATTCGGCTGAATATCCTCAGTCCGACATTCCGCGCTGTGAATGGTTAAGTGTCCTTCTGGAAAAAGGAGGGTTTACTTAGTTGATATTGGGCAAGTGCGAATAGTCCTTGCTGTAACGAAGCATTTGTGCGTCGTAGGCTTCGGTGTAGTCAATGGTTACGTCGGTAATGTTGCCCTGTGCATCGCGCACTGCCTTGTAAACGGGATTGATGAATCCTTTGTAGGGCGAAAGGTGGAGCGTTTCGTAACGTGCCAGAATTTCTTTGTGCAACACGGGATCGACTTTCACACCATAATCCTCGACCAAACGGCGGGCTGCTTCGTAGTCGCCCTCGCTCTTGATGCGCTGAATTTCGGCCAGGAGTTTGCCAAACAGATTGCGCAGTGCGGCGTAGTCGTTGATTTTAACGTAGGTCTTTCCTTTTTTCTTCACGAGTTCCACCACCTTTTGTTCCTGACCCTTTTCGTAGCACCAGCGGGCAATGAGGGCGCGGTTGCGCATGTGTGCCTCCTCAATGGTGTTGTTCGGCTTGATGCGCACGAGCTGCGTGAGCAATCCGTTCATCATGTAGGTGTAGTACTGGCTTTTGTAGGCTTCGAGGTTGGGCGTGAGTCCTAAATCGACGAGCTTTTGGTCGGCCACGTAGTACAGGCCAAACAAATCGGCACGGGCTTCTTCGATGGTCGAACCGTAGGCCTTGAGCGTGTCGGGGTCGGTGCCCGGAAGCAGTTTGCCGCTGCCGTGACCCAGACATTCGTGAAGGTCGGTGTGCAGGTCGTCGGCCAGCTTGCCGTACCGCTCCATCCGCTCGCGGTCTTCGGCGCGGAGCACATGGCGCTCTTTGCCCTGGCCTTCACCGTCGTGATCCTGGCCTTCGGCGAAATCGTGCCCAAAACCCTGGGCGTGGCCTATGCCACGCCCCTGGCCAGCGCCCTGGCCCGCCCCCTGGCCCTGACGATCAAGCTGCTTTCGCCGCTGCTCTGGCTCACGAGCCTGCTCACCCGCCTGATGTCGCCGCCCTCCAGCGCGCCGCAGATCTCCGAGGACGACATCTGCGCCGTGACCAGCCTTTCGCGCCAGGCCGGGC
>ENA-ORNF01001930-ORNF01001930.1-human-gut-metagenome-genome-assembly--contig:-NODE-1930-length-16566-cov-3.332869_pt1 | contig 16566 bp, 10 predicted proteins | sample MGYA00242110_ERZ509012 | MGnify/ENA primary metagenome ERZ509012 (study PRJEB26280, sample SAMEA2338714) | human gut metagenome | biome: human gut; feature: human-associated habitat; material: faeces...
CAATGGGCAGGCATACCGGACAGCGTATATTCAGAAAGCAACGGAAAGAACGACTATACCGACGACTACAAATGCCGTGGTATCTGGGTGAACTACCTTTCCGGAGGCTCTGCCGTGAATCCGACGGAGAGAGGGCTGAACATCCCCGTCAACATGGCCTTCGCCTTCCACTCCGATGCAGGAACTACACTGAACGATTCCATCATCGGGACACTCGGCATCTACCATACCAACGCCTACAATGAGAAGTTCGCTAACGGAGCATCACGCTATCTGAGCCACGACCTGACAGACTTGATTCAGTCCAACATCGTGCGTGACGTGCGTACCCTCTACGAACCTCAATGGACACGCCGTGGCAAATGGAACCAATCTTACTATGAGGCCCGTGTACCCCGCGTACCTACCATGCTGCTCGAACTGCTTTCCCATCAAAACTTTGCAGACATGCGCTACGGACTGGACCCACGTTTCCGTTTCACCGTAAGCCGCGCCATCTATAAAGGTATGTTGCAGTTCCTCTGCTCACAATACCACATGGATTATGTAGTGCAACCGTTACCGGTAGACCACATGGCCTTGCGCATGACCAGCGAGAACGAAGTGGAACTGACCTGGCAACCCGTAGCGGATGCGTTGGAACCGACTGCCGTAGCAGAGAAATACATTGTTTATACCCGTATCGGCGACGGGGATTTCGACAACGGAGTATTGGTGGACGGCAACAGTTACCGAACCACGCTCCCCGCCGGCATGGTATGCAGCTACAAGGTTACCGCTGTCAACAAGGGCGGTGAAAGTTTCCCTTCCGAAATTCTTTCTGCCGGACGGGCGTTCAATTCCAAAGGTACCGTATTGGTGATAAACGGATTCGACCGTATCAGTGCCCCTGCCGACTTTACGGCACCCACCCCCGCCGACACCCTCCTTGCCGGATTTCTGGATGAGCAGGACCACGGGGTCCCCTATATCCGGGACATCAGCTACATTGGCAAGATGAAGGAATACCGCCGTTCCATTCCCTGGATGGACGACGATGCCTCCGGTTTCGGCGACAGCTATGGGAACTACGAAACTCAAGTGATTGCAGGAAATACGTTCGATTATCCTGCCATACATGGTGCCGCTATCCTGAAAGCGGGATATTCGTTTGTATCGGTTAGTAATGAAAGTCTCTCCCCCGTAGGAAAGGGAGAGAAGAATACTCCAGTGGATATGAGGGAGTATAGGTATGTGGACTTGATACTTGGGAAGCAATGCCAGACCAAGATGGGACGGGGAGGCGTAAAACCGTTGGAGTTCAAGACTTTCAGCAAACCGATGCAGGAGGCTATTGTGGCTTATTGTAAGCAAGGTGGAAATATCTTTGTTTCGGGCGCTTTTGTAGGAACGGATTTATGGGACAACCGCCTTGCAACTGCCGACGAAGCCGACAAGAAATTTGCGATGGAAGTACTGAAATATAAGTGGCGTGTGGGACAAGCGGCTACAATGGGTAAGGTGAAAAGCGTAGCTTCTCCGTTCCCCGCCCTTTCAGGAAACTATACCTATCACAATGAGCTGAATGCCGATTCGTATGTGGTGGAATCACCGGACGCCATTGAACCGGCAACCAAAGATGCACACACCGTAATGCGGTATTCTGAAAACAACCTGAGTGCCGGTGTGGCCTACCAGGGCGACTACAAGACTTTTGTATTGGGATTCCCTTTTGAATCCATACGTACTGATTCTGAAAGAGAGGCACTCATGAATGCTGTGCTGACATTCTTCAACGACAACAAATAATATCAACCAATCATCATCTATGAACAGAAGACTGTTAATAATTGTCCTGATGGCTTGCCTGCTCCCCCTGGGGATGCAGGCACAGCAAGGGACATTCCGTTTTGCCCAACTGACAGACATTCATCTGACCCCGAACAATCCGAATCCCACTGAGGACTTGCTGCGTTCCATAGCACAGATTAATGCCACCGACAGTATCGACTTTGTCCTGGTGACGGGCGACCTGACCGAAGAAGGCGACCGTGCCACCATGGAAAAAGTGAAATCGTGCCTTGACTTGCTGAAAGTACCCTACCACGTAGCCCTTGGCAACCATGAAACGAAATGGAGCGACTCCGGCTGCACCGCTTTCGGAGAAATCTTTGGCGGCGAACGCTTCGAGTTCGAGCACAAGGGATTCCTTTTCCTCGGTTTCAACTCCGGTCCGCTGATGCGTATGGCCTACGGGCATGTAGTGCCGCAAGATATCCGTTGGATGACGGAAGAAATGGATAAAAACGGCAAAGACAAACCGGTGATACTTGTCACCCACTATCCGCTAATGGAAGGTGATGTGGACAACTGGTATGAGGTGACGGATGCCGTCCGCCCCTACAACGTGCGCTTGTTTATCGGCGGACACTACCACAGCAACCGGGATTTACGTTACGACGGCATTCCGGGCGTACTGATGCGCAGCAACCTGCGCGACAAAGAAGGGAAACCGGGTTACGGCATCTATGAAGTAACCGGGGATTCCATCCGGGTATACACGCAACGTATCGGCGAACCTAAGAAGCAATGGGCTGCCTTCTCGCTGGCCGGGCAATATTACGACCGCAATGGAAAAGCGGAGAAATATCCCAACTTCTCGGTCAACAAAGAATATCCGAAAGTAAAGGAACAATGGATGGTACAGACGGGCGCAGGCATTTACTGCTCGCCTGCCGTAGAAAAAGATAAAGTGTTCGTAGGAGACGATATGGGACGGCTGACCGCCTACGCCCTGAAAAACGGCAAAAAGCTATGGAGCTTTGAATCCGGCAAACGTATTGTCGGTACTCCGGCCGTAAGCGAAGGTATCGTTGTATTCGGGTCTGCTGACCGCCACATCTACGGATTGAATGCCAAAGACGGCAACCTGCTCTGGACGGTAAGAGCTGCCGAACCGGTACTCGGAGCCGTGACCATCGCAGACGGTACCGCCTACATCGGTGCCAGTGATGCCACTTTCCGTGCCATAGACATCCATACGGGAAAAGTAATCTGGGCCTACACCAGCGTGAAGGGCTACATCGAGACCAAGCCGTTGGTGACGGAAGACAAGGTCATCTTCGGCGCATGGGACAATACACTGTATGCCCTGAACAAGACTGACGGACGTGAGTTGTGGAAATGGACGGGCGGACTGACCTGCATGCACTTCTCTCCTGCCGCCGTATGGCCGGTAGCTGCCGACGGTAAAGTATTCATTACCGACCCGCAACGCGCCATGACCGCCATAGACATCCATACGGGCAATACCGTGTGGCGCACCTTCCAGCCCATGGTGCGCGAGACCATCGGACTTTCCGAAGACGGTGAACGTATCTATAGCAAAACGATGAACGACAGCATTGTTTGCTATGCAGCTCAAGGAGATACTCCGCGGGAGTTGTGGGCAACCAATGTAGGTTTCGGTTATGAGCATGCCCCCTCCATGCAAGTGGAAAAAGAGGGGGTAATGTTTGGCAGTACCAAAGAAGGACTTATCTTCGCACTGGAAGGAAAAACAGGCAAAGTACTGTGGAAACATAAAATAGGAAATTCACTCATCAGTACCGTAGTTCCGTTGAACGGCCACGAAGTTCTATTCACGGCAACCAGCGGGGAAGTGGGACTTCTGAGAATTAAAAATTGAGAATTAAAAATTAAAAGATATATCATGAATAAAATCAGTTGCTTTCTTCCCTACGCAGGAAAAGAACAAGTAGAAAAAACAGTGAATAGCCTACAGGCGACAGGACTTATAGAAGAAATCCGGTTAATCACGACCGATGCCACTCTGGAATCGCTCCCGGACTGCGAAATATTGTTTGTTGACATGCCCTACAGCAGTGCAACTCTCAAAGCTATTGCTAATGCAGCCAAGGGAGAATACACATTGCTTTATACCAAAGAGACTACGCTCGAAATGGGTATGTTTGCACTGGAACGTATGATACACATCCTTGAAGATTCAAGCGCCGGTATGGTATATGCCGACCACTACCAAATAGCAGACGGCAAGCAGAGCAACGCTCCGGTAATCGACTACCAATTCGGTTCCTTGAGGGATGACTTCAACTTTGGCTCCCTGCTCCTTTTCAACACCGAAAAACTAAAGGAAGCCGCCGGACACATGAAGTCTGACTACAACTTCGCCGGACTTTACGACCTGCGCTTGAAATTGAGCCAACATTCAGACTTGGTACATATCAACGAATACTTATACAGCGAGGTGGAAAACGATACCCGCAAGAGCGGCGAAAAGATTTTCGACTATGTAGACCCCAAAAACCGTGACCGCCAGATTGAGATGGAGCAGGCATGTACCGAACATCTGAAAGAAATCGGGGGATATCTGGCACCGGAGTTCAAGAAGATTGAGTTCTCTGCCGGTAACTTCGAATATGAGGCCTCCGTCATCATTCCGGTACGCAACCGTATCCGTACCATCCGTGACGCCATCAAATCTGTATTGATGCAGAAGACAGACTTTAAATATAATCTTATCATCATCGACAACCATTCCACAGACGGCACTACGGAGGCCATCGATGAATTCAAGGATGACGAACGCGTCATCCATATCATCCCCGAACGCAATGACCTGGGTATTGGCGGTTGCTGGAACATGGGTGTGCATCATCCCAAATGTGGTAAGTTTGCCGTGCAGCTGGACAGCGATGACGTATACAAAGACGAAAATACACTCGCCATCATGGTCCGCGCCTTCTACGAGCAGAACTGCGCCATGGTAGTAGGCACCTATATGATGACGGACTTCAACATGAACATGATTGCTCCGGGCATCATCGACCACAAGGAATGGACTCCGGCAAACGGACGCAACAACGCCCTCCGCATCAACGGTCTGGGTGCCCCGCGCGCCTTCTATACCCCGGTGCTGCGCGAAGTGAAAGTACCCAATACCAGCTATGGCGAAGACTATGCACTGGGACTGAACTTCTCCCGCCAGTACCAGATAGGACGCGTGTACGACGTGGTCTACCTCTGCCGCCGCTGGGACGACAACTCCGATGCCTCACTGGACATCGTGAAAATGAACGGACACAACCTCTACAAAGACCGCATCCGTACCTGGGAACTTCAGGCACGCATAGCGATGAACAAAAACAAGTGATATGAATCAAACGATACACCATCTTCTGACTGGACAATTGGCATCCTGGGAGACGGCACGCAACAACTATGCCGCCCTCTCCGGTGTGCGGGTGAAAGAGCTGAATGTAAACGGGATACCTTATAAGGTACAGTTCAACCCCGCACGCATCGTTTCCTCTGGTGCCAAAGTGGATGCCAAGTCCATCCTGGAACGGAAATGCTTTCTGTGCCCGGCCAATTTGCCGCCGGTACAGAAAGGTATCCCGTTCGGAGGACACTACAATATTCTGGTGAATCCGTTCCCCATCTTCCCCCGCCACCTGACAGTACCGGAACTGGCACATACCCCTCAACGCATAGCCACCCGCTTCACCGACATGCTGGAGCTGGCCGAGGCGCTGACGGATTACACCATCTTCTACAACGGTCCCAAATGTGGTGCTTCCGCCCCCGACCATGCTCATTTCCAGGCAGGAAACAAAGGGTTCATGCCTATTGAAAAGGACTGGCGCGGACAGACTGCCGGGAAAATAGCCGATTATAGGAAAGCAGCACTGTGGTATCTTGACGACGCTCCCCGTGCCACACTTGTGATTGAATCCACCTCCAAAGAGGACGCGGCAGACTTGTTCGACATCATTTACCGTTCTCTGGACGTGAAACCCGAAGAAGACGAGCCGATGATGAACGTACTGGTCCTATACGAGGCCGACCGTTGGGTGGTCTTTGTCTTCCCGCGCGAGAAGCACCGTCCCACCTGCTACACCGCCGAGGGAGAAGCCAACCTGTTGAGCAGCCCGGCATCCGTCGACTTGGGAGGTGTCTTTATCACCCCCGTAGAAAAGGATTTCCTGAAAATCACTGCGGAAGACGTGGCGCAGATATTAAGTGAAGTATGCCTCTCTGCCACAGACTTCCACAAGGTACGGAAGCGTATCAGGGAAAAAATATGACTTCTGAAATCCAAGAACTCTAATTTTAAAGAAATACCATTATGAAAGAGCCCAAAGTACAAGTAGGCATTCTGTTTGAACCGCAGATAGAATTCGTTTTGCTGAATCCGTATCGCATGGACGGAACGGAAGTCAGCGGCAAGCAGGTAGTGACCTACGACGAAGGCAAGATTCTCTGGAATGGACGCCGGTATGACGAACTGCTGTTTGAACCGCAACACGAGCAGACCGATGCCTTCGAACTATTGGACGTTACCATCGGCATCAATTTCCATTGGGAGCGCAAGGAAGACCAGCGTTTTCTGGGTGCTCTCAAAATCATCGTTGAGAATGGAAAGCTCACCGGCATCAACGTCATCCATGTAGAAGATTATCTGACCAGCGTCATCTCCTCCGAGATGAGTGCCACCGCTTCTCTGGAGCTGCTCAAGGCACACGCTGTCATCTCCCGAAGCTGGCTACTGGCACAAATACAAAAGAATAAGGAAATCACCGAAGCCCAAGCTAACTACTCGGCCTTTACGCAGACCGACGAAGAGCTGATTCGCTGGTACGACCGAGAAGACCACACACGTTTCGATGTATGTGCCGACGACCATTGTCAACGCTACCAGGGCATTACACGTGCCTCTACCGATATTGTGAAACAAGCCATCTCCGCTACCCGCGGCCAGGTACTGACATCTGATGGTAAGATTTGCGACGCCCGTTTCTCCAAATGCTGCGGCGGTGCTTTCGAGGAGTTCCAATACTGCTGGGAAGACATCAAATATCCCTATCTTGCCCAACAACGAGACAGCAAAACGCACGCCACACTGCCCGATTTGACGCAGGAAGTCGAAGCGGACCGCTGGATTCGTACCTCCCCCGAAGCATTCTGCAACACCACCGACAAGCATATCCTCTCGCAGGTGCTCAACAGCTACGACCAGGAGACCACCGACTTCTACCGATGGACGGTGGAGTATGACCAAGCCGAGCTGTCGCGTCTTGTGCGCGAGCGCAGCGGCGAGGACTATGGCGACATCGTCGACCTGATACCCGTGGCGCGTGGCACGTCGGGCCGTCTTTACCGCTTGAAGATTGTCGGCACCAAGAAGACCTGCATCATCGGCAAGGAACTCGAAATACGCCGCACGCTGTCGCCGTCGCACCTCTACAGCTCCGCTTTTGTAGTGGAGAAGCAAGGCGAGCGCGACGGGCTGCCCGAACGCTTCGTGCTTAAAGGCGCGGGCTGGGGACATGGTGTCGGACTCTGCCAGATCGGAGCAGCCGTGATGGGCGAGAAAGGCTATGACTATAAACAAATCCTTCTGCACTATTTTATAGATGCGGAAATAACAAAACAATATTAAACTCCTGACATGAAAACTTCAAACAAGACAATATCTCCATGGTTTTGGGTTCCGACTCTGTATTTTGCAGAGGGCGTGCCTTATTTCGTGGTCAACAACATTTCTGTCATGATGTTCACCAAGATGGGTGTTCCTAATGGCGACATGGCATTTTTCACAACATTGCTTTATTTCCCGTGGTTCCTCAAAGGCTTGTGGGGTCCGCTCGTCGATGTCGTAAAGACCAAACGTTGGTGGATTCTATCTATGCAAGTGTTGATGACAGCACTGATGATTCTGCTCACCGTCACATTGCCAAAGCCCGACGTGGCGACCATTGCGTCCGGACAGACCCCAATCAGCATGTTTACCATCACGCTGATACTGTTTATCATCGCGGCTTTTGCCTCTGCCACCCACGACATCGCCGCCGACGGCTACTATATGCTTGCCCACAGTCCGAGCAGCCAGGCAGCCTTCATCGGAGTGCGCAGCACGTTCTACCGCATCGCATCCGTATTCGGACAGGGCGTGCTTGTCTACATTGCCGGCTTGATTGAAACCTCTACAGGCGACATACCATGGTCATGGCAGGTTACACTCGGAGTCAGTGCCGTAGTGTTCTTCCTTGTGACTATGTATCATACGTTTATCCTTCCTCGTTCGGCCGACGACCGTCCACGTGTCTCAGCCGATACAGAAGGCAACGGCCCTTCAGGGCTTGCAGAGTTTGCAAACTCATTTGTTTCTTTCGTCAAGAAGCCGGGTTTCCTACTCGCGGTTGCGTTTATGCTTCTCTACCGCTTGCCGGAGGGATTCTTGATTAAGTTGTGCCAGCCGTTCCTCGTGCATTCAACAGCTGAGGGAGGTCTTGGCTTGACCACAGAGCTTGTGGGTCTTGTCTATGGCACATTCGGTGTCATCGCGTTGCTTGCCGGCGGTATTGTCGGCGGCGTGTTTGCATCGAAGGTGGGTTTGAAAAAAGCCCTTTGGCCTATGGCAGCCTGCATGACGCTGCCATGCCTCACATTCGTTTATCTTGCCATCGCACAGCCGTCTGACCCAATCGTGATCAGTGTGGCAGTCTGCATCGAGCAGTTTGGCTACGGCTTCGGTTTCACGGCCTATATGCTCTATATGATGTACTTCTCGGAAGGCGAGTTCAAGACATCGCACTATGCCATCTGCACGGCGTTCATGGCGTTGAGCATGATGTTGCCAGGTTTCGTGGCAGGTTATATTCAGGAGGCAATCGGTTATGTCAACTTCTTCTGGATGGTGATGGCATGCTGCATCGCGACTCTGATAGTCACTTATCTTGTTGACCGCAAGATTGACCCTAATTACGGTAAGAAATAATCAAGAAACAGAACAATGAAAAAAACGATATTAACAATCGCTTTGTGTGTTGTGGCGGCGCTTGGCGCTGCTGCGGCGACGAAGCCGGGCGTGGAGGTGCTCCGCGATAATGATTTCAAGCAGCTTGCAGGCAAGCGTGTAGGTCTGATAACCAATCCGACAGGCGTTGACAACAACTTGAAGTCGACCGTCGACATTCTTCATGAAGCCAAAGGCGTTGAGCTTGTGGCATTGTTTGGCCCTGAACACGGAGTGCGCGGCAACGTGCATGCCGGCGACGAGTTTGGCAACACCACCGACCCAGCCACCGGCGTCAAGGTGTTTTCCATCTACGGTAAGACCAAGAAGCCGACCAAAGAGATGCTTTCCGGCATCGACGCCCTTGTCTACGACATTCAGGACATCGGCTGCCGCTCGTTTACGTTTGTCAGCACACTCGGTCTGGCTCTCGACGCCTGCGCTGAGAACGACATAGAGTTTGTGGTTCTCGACCGTCCGAATCCCCTCGGCGGCAACCGCGTTGAAGGCTGCTTGGTAGAGGACGGATTCTATTCGTTTGTCAGCCAGTTCAAGATACCATATCTTTATGGCATGACTCCGGGCGAGATGGCACGCTATCTCAATGGCGAGCGCGTGGCGCGCGGCGAGAAGGCAGCGAAACTCACAGTAGTGCCATTGAAGGGCTGGAAACGCTCGATGACATTCGACAAGACAGGAATGCCATGGGTGTTGCCTTCACCGCATATTCCACAGCCAGCCACGGCGTTCTATTATCCAGCCACCGGTATTCTTGGCGAGCTTTACTACGTTTCGATCGGCGTTGGCTACACCTTGCCGTTCCAGCTTATCTGCGCCGACTGGATTGACGCCGACAAGTTTGCAGCGCGCATGAACGCCCTCAATCTGCCGGGCACCAAGTTCCGCCCGATCCACGTGAAGCCGTTCTACGGAACAGGCAAGGGCGAGAACCTGCAGGGCGTGCAGTTCTATGTAGACGACGTGCCAGGCTCGAGCCTCACGCTCATCCAATTCTATGCGATGCAGGAGTTGGCGAAACTTTATCCAGAAAAACGCATATTCGACACAGCCACCGACAAGAGCCGTTTCGACATGTTCGACAAGGTGTGTGGCACAGACAAAATCCGCACACTCTTCTCCAAGAACTATCAGGTCAGCGATATGATTGACTATTGGAACAAAGACGCGGACGCTTTTAAAGAAAAAGCCAAGAAATATTATTTATATAAGTAAGCAATGAAAGAAACCTATAAGTCGTATTTAAAAGAAATAAGCGCATTTATCCCACGCGAGCGCATCTACACAGACGAGATGCGCCGCCTGGCGTGGGGCACCGATGCCAGCTTCTACCGCCTTGTGCCGCAGATTGTGGTGCGGTCAAAGACGGAGGAGGAGGTGTCGCGTCTGCTTTCGGCAGCCCGTCGCCGTCGTTTGCCGGTGACGTTCCGTGCCGCCGGCACGAGTCTCAGCGGACAGTCGTTGAGCGACAGCATCCTCATCGTGGCAGGCAAAAATTGGGAAAATTATAAAATTTCCGCCGATGCGGAAACCATCACGATGCAACCGGGCATCATCGGTGAGCGCGTAAATCAGCTTCTGAAACCCTTTGGACGCATCTTTACGCCCGACCCGGCTTCTAAGAATGCGGCTATGGTAGGTGGAATCGTTGTGAACAATGCATCGGGAATGAACTGCGGCACGCATGCCAACAGCGACCGACAGCTTGTGTCGGCGCGCATCATACTTCCCGACGGCACAATCCTCGACACCGGCGACGCCGAGAGCAAGGACGCTTTCCGCAAGTCGCATCCCGACTTTATCAGCGGCATTGAAGCCATCCGCGACGAGGTGAACGCCGATAAGGAACTTGCTGACCGCATCCGTTATAAATATTCAATCAAGAATGTAACGGGCTTGAACATCCTTCCGTTTGTGCTTTTCACAGACCCGTTCGACATCATTACCCACCTTATGGTAGGTTCGGAGGGAACACTCGGATTTCTTGCCGAGGTGACGATGAAGACCGGCCACCTCTATCCTCACAGCGCCAGCGCGATGCTCTATTTCAAGGACATCAAGGACGCTTGCCGTGCGGTTGTGGCAATGAAAAACGGACCGGTGTTCAGTGCCGAGATGCTCGACAAGAAATCGCTGTCGAGTGTGAACGACACTGCAGGGGAGGGCTTGACAGCCGTGCTTACGGAAACCAAAGCCGACACCAAGGAGGAACTTCAGGCAAACATCGACGCCATCAAGAAGATTCTTGAGCCGTTCGACCTGTTCAAGCCAGCATATTTCACCGACAAACCGGAGGAATATTCAAAATATTGGGCAATCCGTTCGGGAATCTTCCCGTCGGTGGGAGGTACGCGTCCGCTCGGCACGACGGTGCTTATCGAGGACGTTGCGTTCCACATCGAGAACCTTCCCGAGGCAACCGCCGACCTTGCCGACCTTCTTGAAAAATTCGGCTTCGACGATGCCTGCATCTACGGTCACGCCCTTGAGGGCAACTATCATTTTGTCATCTCGCAGTCGTTTGACACGAAAGAGACGGTTGACCGCTACCGCACGCTGATGCAGGAGGTTGAGCATCTTGTCGTTGACAAATACGACGGCTCGCTGAAGGCGGAGCACGGCACCGGCCGCAACATGGCTCCGTTTGTCAAGCTGGAGTGGGGCGAGAAGGCGTTCGACGTGATGAAGCGTGTGAAGGCGTTGTTTGACCCGGAAGGGCTGTTGAACCCAGGTGTCATTTTCAATGACGATCCGGAGTGCTACATAAAGAACATAAAGCCGCTGCCGCTGACAAATCCACACGTAGACCGCTGTATCGAGTGCGGCTTCTGCGAGCGCAACTGTCTGACGTGCGGCTTCACGTTGTCGTCGCGCCAGCGCATTGTCGTGCAACGCGAAATCAGCCGTCTCCGTGCCGACGGCGACTCTACTGGCTGGCTTGCCGCGTTGACAAAGCAGTTTAAATATCCGGGCATACAGAGCTGTGCCGGCGACGGCCTCTGCTCTACGTCGTGCCCGATGCAGATAAACACAGGCGAGATGATCCACGACCTGCGCGCCCAGGCATTGCCTAAGGGCAGCGCCGGCTACAAGGTCGGTGATTTCGCTGCCAACTATCTGTCGGCTGTCAAGTCGGCACTCCGTCCGGTGCTTTCCGCCGTAGGCGCCGCCCATGCCGTTATCGGCGACAAGGCAACCGATGCCGTTGGCCGCGGGCTGAGCAAGCTTGGCATGCCGATGTGGTCGTCGGCGTTTCCGCTGGCATACTATCCCCATGCGATAAAGACCCAGCCGTCGGAGCTGAAGGTGGTTTATTTCCCGAGCTGCATCAACCAGACCATGGGCAAGAGCAAGGGACAGTCGACACCGCTCATCGACAAGATGGTGGCTCTGATGGAGAAAGCCGGCTATGAGGTCATATTCCCGAAGAATATGAAAAACCTTTGCTGCGGCACCATCTGGGAAAGCAAGGGCATGCCCGACATTGCCGACCGTAAGGCCAAGGAGCTTGACGATGCCCTGTTTGAGGCATCCGACGGCGGACGCTATCCGGTGTTATGCGACCAAAGTCCGTGTCTGCACCGTATGCGCAACACGATCAAGCGAGTGAAACTATATGAGCCGGTAGAGTTTATTTATGAGTATCTGGCGCCGCATCTGCGCTTTGTGCAGACCGACGAGCCAGTAGCACTGCATTTCACATGCTCTACGCGCCACATGAATCTCAACGACATGTTTGTGGCGTTGGCAGGAATGTGCACAACGAAGGTTGTTGTTCCCGAGGAAGTGGGTTGCTGCGGTTTTGCCGGCGACAAAGGCTTTACCGACCCCGAAGTGAACCGCTACGCTCTTCGCAAACTGCGCAAGCAGCTTGAGGCAGCAGGGGTGAAGCGCGGCTTCTCCAACAGCCGCACCTGTGAAATCGGACTGACGGTGAATGGCGGAGTGCCATATCAGTCGATAGCATATTTAGTAGACGAATGTACAATTAAAAAATAACGATACGTAAAAATGGAACAAGAAGTGGCTTTGAAAAAGCCGAAAAGCAGAATCCTCGCGCTCGACATCCTGCGAGGCATCACCGTGGCAGGGATGATTATGGTGAACAATCCTGGCTCATGGGGCGCAATCTATGCTCCGCTTGAGCATGCAAGTTGGTTGGGACTGACTCCGACCGACCTTGTGTTCCCGTTCTTTATGTTCATCATGGGTATCTCCACCTATATTTCGATGCGTAAATATAAGTTTGAATATTCCCATGCCACGCTGGTGAAGATTGTGCGCCGCACCATCGTGATTTTCCTTATCGGTATGGCTATCGCATGGTTCAGCCGTTTGTGCTACGGCCTCTACCGCGCCGACTCCGCCTTGCCTCTCGGCCAGCGCATCCTCGATGCCGCCAACAGTTTCTCCACCTTGCGTATACTTGGCGTTATGCCGCGTCTGGCACTCTGCTACTGTGCCTGCGCCATTGTCGCCATAGCCGTGAAGCACAAGTTTATTCCGTGGATTATTGCCGGAATATTGGTGGTTTACGGAGCGTTGCTGCTCATGTTCAACGGACTTGATTTCTCGCTTGACAACATTGTCTATGTGATTGACCACGCCGTCATCGGCGACGCGCATCTCTACCGCGACACCGCCACAACGGTTTCCGACACCGTGAAGATGGGCTCGTCGGTCTCTCTCGAAATCTATGAGACCCGCACACTTCCGATAGATCCGGAGGGTCTGCTCAGCACCCTTCCGTCGATAGCCCACGTGCTTATCGGCTTCTGCTGCGGATTTGTCATCGTAGAGGTGAAGGACAACCGCGAGCGTATGGAGAAATTCTTCCTTATCGGCACAATCCTTATGTTTGCCGGCTTCCTGTTCAGCTATGGAATGCCAATAAGCAAAAAACTCTGGACACCGACGTTTGCCATCGTCACTTGCGGTCTGGCTGCAAGTTTGCTGGCACTTTTGATATGGATAATCGACGTGAAGGGTTACAAGCACTGGACACAGTTTTTTGAGGCTTTCGGCGTCAACCCGTTGTTTATGTATGTGCTCGGCGGCGTGCTCGGCATTTTGTTCAACACCGTTCCGGTGTTCGGGCTGTCGATCCACAAATGGATCTACGACGAGGCACTCGTGCCGCTTGTCACCGACCGCACGTTCGCGTCGTTGCTCTACGCGTTGATATTCATCGGAATCAACTGGTCGGTAGGATATGTTTTGTATAAAAAGAAAATATATATAAAAATTTAGATATGGTTTTAATTGCAGACTGTGGGTCAACCAAGATTGATTGGTGTGTCCTCAATGGAGACAAACTTGAGAAGCGCTTTTTCTCAACTGGTGTCAATGCGTTGCTGATGCCAGAGGAGAAAATCCGCGAGACATTTGAAAAAGAATTGGCACCGGAGGTTAAGGATTTTTCAATTGACGAAGTGTATTATTATGGCGCTGGTTGCCTCTCGGATGAGATTTGCTCAAACGTAAGCCGCTCGATTGCCGCTTGTGTGCCGGGAGCAAAGACAATTTCGGTCAACAGCGACCTTCTTGCAGCCGCCCGCGCGCTTTGCGGCACCGAGCCAGGCATCGCCTGCATCCTCGGCACCGGTTCAAACTCTTGCTACTACGACGGCAAGGAAATCAAGGGCAACGTGTCGCCGCTCGGCTATATCCTCGGCGATGAGGGCAGCGGCGCTGTGCTTGGCAAGCTGCTTGTAGGCGATGTGCTTAAAAACCAGTTGCCTAAGGCATTGTGCGAGAAATTCCTCAAGGAGTACAACCTCGACCGTATGGCAATCATCCAAAAAGTGTATAAAGAGCCGGCGGCCAACCGCTTCCTCGCTTCTTTGTCGCCGTTCTTGATTCAAAACATCGAGGAGCCGGCAATACACCGCCTGGTGCTCAATGCGTTCAAGGCGTTCTTTGTGCGCAACATCGAGAACTATGAAGGCTACAAGCAACTGCCTGTAAGCTTCGTGGGTTCGGTGGCTCACTACTATCGCGACGTGCTTGGCGAGGCAGCCAAAGCGCTCGACATCACTATCGGAAACATTATCAAGAGCCCTATGGAAGGCTTGTTGAAATATCATTCAAAATAAATTACAACAACTATTATGGCATTTGTGAAAATCAGCGAACAATCATCGCTCTACAATGACTTGGAAAAGAAGTCGGTACACGAAATACTTGAGGACATCAACACCGAAGACCACAAGGTTGCCGATGCCGTCAAACTGGCAATTCCTCAGATTGAGAAACTCGTGACGGGCATTGTGAAACGCATGAAGAAGGGTGGCCGTATCTTCTATATCGGTGCCGGAACTTCCGGACGTCTCGGCGTGCTCGACGCTTCTGAGATTCCGCCTACATTCGGTATGGACCCAGGATGGGTTATCGGCCTTATCGCCGGTGGCGACATTGCGCTCCGCAACCCGGTGGAGAACGCTGAAGACGACACTGCTCAGGGCTGGAAAGACCTTGAAAAGTATAACATCAACGAGAAGGATACGGTTATCGGTATCGCTGCTTCGGGAACCACTCCTTACGTTATCGGCGCATTGAAGGAGGCTCGCCAGCGCGGCCTGCTCACGGCGGCTATCACTTCAAACCCGGACGCACCGGTGTCGGAGGCTGCCGAAATTCCTATCGAGATGATCGTAGGTCCGGAATACGTGACAGGCAGCTCGCGTATGAAATCGGGTACAGGACAAAAGATGATCTGCAACATGATCACTACGTCGGTGATGATTCAGATGGGTCGCGTGAAGGGCAACAAGATGGTGAACATGCAGCTCACCAACGCGAAACTCGTGGACCGCGGCACTCGTATGGTGTCGGAAGAACTCGGCTTGCCTTACGACGAGGCTAAGCGTCTGCTTCTCTTCCACGGCTCTGTGAAGCTTGCTGTCGACGCTTACCGCAGTGAACACTAATAATTGATTTGTGACACAATGAAAAAGTCGATAATGGCGTCGCTGCTTCTGGCGGCGACGCTTTTTTCAAGCGATATGGCGGCTCAGGAAAAATATGTCTACAATGAATTCTATTTCCAGCGCTCCTCGCTTTTCAGCGAGTTGCCGGTGGGGAAGAAAGACATCGTTTTTCTCGGCGACAGCCAGACCAACGGTTGCGAATGGCACGAACTGCTCGGGATGAAGAACGTGAAAAACCGTGGCATCTCGTCGGACGTGATTCAGGGTTTCATCGACCGTGTCGACCCGATTGTTGAGGGGCAGCCGGCGAAGGTGTTTATTCTCGGCGGCGTAAACGACATCTCTCACGACCTTACTCCCGACAGCCTTTGCACGTCGATGGAGAAGCTGATTGTGAAAATCAAGCAAGGGTCGCCACGCACCAAAATCTACTTGCAGAGTCTGTTGCCTATCGACAACAGTTTCGGCCGCTACCGCAAGATGGTGGGCAAGGAGCAGGTGATTGTGGAGACCAACCGCTTGTATAAGGAGATGGCTGAGCGCCATGGCGTGACGTGGATTGACCTGTACTCAAAGATGGTAGACCCTGCCACGGGCAGTATGCGCAAGGGGCTCACCAATGACGGTCTGCATCTGCTTGGCGCCGGATATCTTGTGTGGCGCGACGCGGTGCTGCCTTATGTGAAGAAGTAGGGCGGCGGTTTTGCCGGAAAAATATGCGGGGGGATGCAGGCATGAGTCTGCATCCCCCCGCTGCGCATCGTGCGAATGAGGCGTATTGTTGGCGTTGCACTTGCGGTGGGCGACGAAACAACGGCGGAT
>ENA-ORNF01001933-ORNF01001933.1-human-gut-metagenome-genome-assembly--contig:-NODE-1933-length-16560-cov-2.820903_pt1 | contig 16560 bp, 9 predicted proteins | sample MGYA00242110_ERZ509012 | MGnify/ENA primary metagenome ERZ509012 (study PRJEB26280, sample SAMEA2338714) | human gut metagenome | biome: human gut; feature: human-associated habitat; material: faeces...
ATTCTTGGGCTTCATCGGATTCACCATGGTGTTTTCCAATTAATGCCTTTAATGTTTCAGCTAAACCAATAAAGCCAATGGTTAAAGTTCCATGAATTAAAACTGGTCCAACTTCATCATCATATTTTAATTTATCGGAATCAAGCCATACACCTTGTCCCATTAAGAATGGGAAGTTATAAACGTGTTTATGGTATTGAATTTTATATCTTTCTAATAGTTGATCTTTGACTAAATCTAGCATTTCATCTAAAGAATGGAAGAATTTATCTAAATCACCTTTTGCTTCAATGGCTAAACGAGGCAAATTGATGGATGTGAAGGATAAATTGCCACGTCCCGCAGTTACTTCCTTATCTTTCACAACATTGCTCATAACACGGGTTCTACAGCCCATATAAGCGATTTCCGTGTTATAGTCGCCTGGTTTATAGAATGGGATGTTCATTGGTGCGTCAATAAAGGAGAAGTTAGGGAATAAACGTTTTCCACTACAGCGAATTGCCTTCTTATATAAATCGTAGTTAGGATCTCCTGGATTGAAGTTAATGCCTTCTTTTACTTTAAAGATTTGAATTGGGAAAATTGGGGTTTCTCCTCTTCCTAAACCATTCATGGTGGCTTCTAATAATTGGTCCATAACCATTCTTCCTTCTTCGGAAGTATCGGTACCATAGTTCAATGAGGAGAATGGTACTTGTGCACCAGCACGAGAATGCATGGTGTTTAAGTTATGGATTAGAGCTTCCATCGCTTGAAGGGTATCATCTTGTGTTTCGTTATAAGAACAATCTATAATCTTCTTTACTAATTTTTCATGAGGAAGTTCCGGATACATTTCGGATAATACATCAAATAAAGCTTTTTCAAAATCTTTATTTTTCATACGGCATTCGGCATGTCCTTTTTCTTCAGCTTTAGAAATAATGGTATTTCCCATTTCTTTATCCATACCATCATCGACAAAAAGAGAATAAATCTTTACAATATTGTTTCTTAAGTTTTTACGATAAGATTTTCTTACCCCTAAAGCCATAGCATAGTCAAAGTTAGGAACACTTTGACCACCATGTTGGTCGTTTTGATCCGCTTGAATAGCGATACACGCTAAAGAAGCATAAGAACGAATGCTATTGGGTTCACGTAAGAAACCATGTCCCGTGGAAAAACCACCATGGAATAATTTAATTAAATCGATTTGGCAACAGGTCATCGTTAAGGTATAGAAGTCCAAATCGTGAATATGAATATCACCACGTAAATGAGCATCGGCAAAACGTTTATCTAAAACGTGAGCGTGATAAAAAGCTTTAGCCGCTTCTGAGCCATACTTTAACATGGTGCCCATTGCGGTATCACCATTGATATTAGCGTTTTCTCTTTTTACGTCATTATCTTTGGAGTCTTGGAAAGTAATATCACGAAGGGTTTGCATTAAACAGGTATTCGCTTCCCGAATTCTTGTTCTTTCAGCACGATAAAGAATATAAGCCTTCGCCACATCGAGTTCATCATTCTCCATTAAAACCGTTTCAATTAAATCTTGGACTTGTTCTACAGTTGGTGTTCTTCTTTTGTAGATTTCCTCCATTTTTTGGACGACTTCATCGGTAATTTTCTCTACTTTTTCTTCATCTTTCTTGCCTTGTGACTCAAAGGCCTTTTCGATGGCTTGAAGAATTTTCTTTTCATCAAAATTCACTTTTCTACCATCGCGTTTAATAATCTTTTTCATAAAAATACTCCTTAAAATCCTATAGTTTTATATCAAAAAGCGCAAAATAAAACAACCGGCTCTTCGCCATACTTTCTACCGGCTCTGCCTTATCCTGGCATTACGCGTTAAACGTGACTTTATTATACTAATCAAAATCGAGTGTTGCAACCTTTTTAGGTCATTTTTTTAATGTAATTTTTTTACAAGCTTTGAAAGAGTTTTCATAGTAGTTTTTTAGTATTTAAAAAACCTTTTATTTATCGGTGAAAATCTATTTTTTTACCTCATGGCAGTGGCGGCAGCGGGGTTCGTAACTTTCGCTTGCTCCCACAATAATAATGGGGTCGTCATAAGAAGCAGGCTCTCCATTTACTAATCTTTGCGTTCTAGTCGCGGGTGCTCCGCAGCGCATACAAATCGCTGTGAGCTTCGTAACGTCTTCCGCTAAAGCTAAAAGCTCCGGCATATTTTGGAATGGCTCACCTCGGAAATCACGGTCTAAACCAGCAACGATAACCCGAATGCCGCGATTTGCAAGATCTTCCACTACATGAACAATCTCGTGGTCTAAGAATTGTACTTCATCGATGACGACTGCTTCCGTATCACAATCCACGTACTTTAAAATATCTTGCGCGGTTTCAATATTAATAGAACGTGTTTTAATCTTCGAATGAGAAACGATTTCATTTTCGGAATAGCGATTATCAATTTTGGGTTTGAAAACCAATGTCTTTTTATGCGCATATTCCAAACGTTTAATACGACGGATGAGTTCTTCACTTTTCCCCGCAAACATTGGACCTGTGATAACTTCAATCCATCCCTTTTTCCATGATTCTTCCATATAGCTTCACCTCTTATATTTTTATTCATAGCACAACTCTTTTCATTTGATAAGTATTTTTCTCACTTTTTTCATATATTGTTATGAGGTGATTATTTATGATTCTTTATACCGTAAAAGAAGGTGATTCTTTATACGAAATTGCCAAGACGTATCATACGACCGTCAATGAAATTGTTTCTGCAAATGGGTTACAAGTTTCCCATACCCTCATTATCGGTCAAGGATTAGTGATTCCATCCGAGCAAACTGTACACGTAGTAACAAAAGGTGAGTCTCTTTACTCTATTTCCCAAAAATATGGTGTTACTGTAAGTAGTATTCTTGACGCTAATCCATATATTCAAAAACCTTTCGTTATTTATCCAGGTCAACAAGTGATGATTACAAACGACATGGATCGAAAACGTCCTATGACCGTCAATGGCTATATCTTTCCTAAAACTAATGAAGACGAATATCTTCCAAATGGCGATGCCTTAACCTTTGTTAGTATTTTTGCTTATCATATCCGTGATGATGGTTCCATCATTCCCATTCAAGATGAGGTCACTATTGCGCGGTTAAACCGCAATGAAATCGCCCCAATTTTAACGGTGACAAACACTGATGAAAAAGGAAGTTTCTCAACATCTTTAGCAAGTTTTGTTCTTCGTTCCAGTGATGCAAGAAAAAAATTAGTTGATGAAATTTATCAAACCATCGTCAATAAAAAATATTATGGCGTCAACATTGATTTTGAATATGTAAGCCCTGAAGATAAAGATAACTATATCACATTCCTTTTAGAATTAAGAGATAAATTATCTTATGACTATGAATTCAGTGTCGCCGTCGCCCCAAAGTATTCAAAAAACCAAGAAGGCTTGCTCTACGAAGCACATGATTATAAACGCATTGGAGAAATCGTTGATCGCGTCATCATTATGACTTATGAATGGGGATATACTTATGGTCCCGCTATGGCAGTCGCTCCTCTTCACTTAGTAAGAAAAGTAGTAGAATACGCCATTCAAGAAATCAATCCAGAGAAGATTAATTTAGGCATTCCTACCTATGGTTATGATTTTACGCTCCCCTTTAAAAAAGGGCAAAAGGCCAAATCATTAAGTTATGAAGATGCTTTAGCGCTCGCCTATAAAGAAAAAGCTAAAATTTATTTTGAAGAAAATTCCGAAACACCTTATTTCGTCTATTATAAAGAGAATAAGAAGCATATTGTCTATTATGAAGACGGAAGAAGCATTGCAAAAAAGATTGATTTAGCGCTCCGCTACCACTTAGGTGGCATAAGTTTCTGGACTTTACGGTCTCCTTTCCAACAATTATGGTCTCTCGTTAACGAAGCCATTGATGTTGTAAAATATAATTAAACATAGAAAAAAGGTATCCCTCACACAATGAAAGGATACCTTTTCATTTCATTTTTTATTTTTCAATATATAAAGAGAAAACACCATCTTGGGTATAGAAAGTAAGCGTTACACTACCAGAAGTTGCAATATAGCCATTATCATCATATTGGCTATCATCGATTTTCCATCCTTTTTCTTTTAAAAGTGCTTTGTAGGTATCTTCTAATGCATTTGTACCCACTGTACCTGCATCTTTTACATCAATTTCAATAGAGGCAGGGAAAGTATAACCAAGGAATTCGAATTCTTCTTGATAGGTGTATTTATAAGTTTCACCTTCAGCAATACTAAAGCTTGGAACTTCTACTGCACTATCTCCTAAGAAAGTTGCAATCTTATCTTGTGGGAAGCTTGCAAGTAACTCATCGTATTGTGGTTCAGTAGGTTGAATTAAAATCATAAATTTTTTTTCATCTGCATCATAGCTTAAATACACACTGACGTACTCTTCCCAGTCATAGTAATAATCTAATTCTTGATAAGCGTCATAGCCTAATAAGAAATTAGCGGCAGTTAAACTAGAGACATAACTGCTAGAAAGATCACTATCAGAAGTTCCATAAACATAAATGCCCGTTCCATAGAAGAAATAAGTATATTGTCCTGAAATAGCAAATTCTGGAATGGTTAATTTGCATTTTTCATTCATAACCGAAGCAATTTCGCTTGAAGGCCATGCATCAACTTTTACTTCTTTAATGATTTGATTTAAATACATTGAAATGGAGTTTCCAGCAGAATAATAATCATTTCCTGGAAAAAAGCCATATTCAACTACTAAATTATAATCGTCGTTTGCTTGTACATAATACTGATAAATGGTATAGCCATAACTATTATCTTCTGCTGATTTCGCAAATCCAGCTTCTTCTAATGCCACACCATAATTGGTAAGATAATTCGTGCTTGTTGCATCCGTAATATAAACACCCTCTTCGTCGTTAGAATACTCAAAATTATCTGCTAACGCGACAAATGGAATCGTTTTACCAAATGAAGAATTCATCATTTCTAATAAATCAGTTGGCCAAGCGGTTAATGTTGTTTGTCCTACATCATCACCAGTAGAACCGCTATCATCTTCTAACCAAGCATAGATTTCATTTGCGGCAGCGTAAGTTTCCCCATTTATCGTTGCGCCTGGAAAATGATCTAATTGAATGACTAAATTTCCTTTTGTATAGAAATAAGCTGTATAAGTATAGTTCTCATTCTCTTCTTTTTCTTCACTATCATAGGCATAACCTTGGGTTTCTAAGTAATTGCCATATGCCTCAACAAAGTCAGTAGTGGAAGCACCAGAAATATAGATATACTCTCCTGTTGAATCGGCTTCTTTAGAGAATTCATAGGAATCCGCTAATTTGACATAGGGAATTTCTTCTTTTAACAAATTATTCATTAAAACTTTAAGTTCACTATCCCATTCGCCTTCAAACATTGGATCTTTCACTGGTGTAGAAACACTTGAAGAATTATCTCCACCTTCACCATTACAGGATACAAGTCCTAAAAGTAAAAATGGAATCACTAAAAATAACATTTTCTTTTTCATCATATAACATCCTCTCTTTTTTTTATTTAATCAATTATTAGCATTTTTACCATGTAAATGTCAAATATTTTTCATAAATTTTGCAATATTTTTTCATAAATCAAGGAAATTTCTTGATATTATTCATAAATGCTATGTAAATTATTCGTTATTTAATGTTCAAAAAAAGAAGACGCTACCATCATCATAATGAACGTTTTTAGCATCTTCTCATTTTGCTATATGGTGATCCCTAGGAGGCTCGAACTCCTATTCTTCTCCTTGAGAGGGAGACGTGTTAACCAGTTCCACTAAGGGACCATGTACTGCATATTTTAATGGATATGCAGTAAAAATACAAGATTATAAAGCAATAACTTTTTCAATTCTACGACGAATTTCATCAACGCCAAGAATTTGTAAAATCCAATATAAATTAGGTGATTGTTTGGATGTAGTTAACGCGACACGAACCATTTCCGCTACATCACCTACATGACCAAGATATAAATCTTTATTTTGTTTATACGTTTTGCCATTAGGAGCGAAATGATATTTTTCACCTAATGCTTTTAATGAAGCAAACCAAGTACTTTCATCTAAGGAACTATCATATGTTTCAATAAATTCTTTTAATAAAGCATTACGAACATTTTTATCAATGAATTCATTGAATGGCAATTCTTTTTCTTTCATCATTTCATCATAAAAATCGCTATAAAAGAAACGATTTAAGGTTAATAAATCAGAATATTTTTCATAATCCTTACGAGGATTCTCTTTTTCTCTTTCAATGTTCATGATTCTTTCAAAATAAACGGGGTCTCTATCGATGACAGCTTGTAATTCCGAATCATAGACTTTTGCCCAGGCATAGGCCTCTTTTGTAATTTCATGAGCGTTTCTCTTGGATAATCTTTCTTTTGCAATATATTTAAGCTTCATCATGTCAAATAAAGCGCCATCTAAAGAAATTTTTTGGAAAGACATCATAAAGTCATCTAAAGGTGCGTTAGGATTTTGTCCGCGCCACTCCTCAAAATTGGAGTTAGCAATCGTCATTAAATATTCAATTAAAGCATCAGCGGGATAACCATCTTTTAAGAAGAAGGAAACTGCCGCTTCATCGTCTTTACGTTTGGATAATTTTCTTCTACTTCCATTATCCATTTTCATAATGACTGGCAAGTGTGCGTAATCTGGTCGCTCAAATCCTAAAGCGTCAAATAATTCAATATGAATGGGTAAAGAAGAAATCCATTCTTCGCCTCTTGTAACGGTAGTGGTATGCATTAAATGGTCATCAATCGCGTGGGCAAAGTGATAGGTTGGTAAACCATCGCTTTTTAAAATAACGATATCTTGATCGTTTTCGGCAATTTCTAAAGTACCACGAATTAAGTCGTGTACCTTTACTTTACGTAAATGGTTGCCCATACTCTTAAAACGAATAACGTAAGATTCACCATTTTGAATCTTTTGAATGGCTTCATCAGGAGTTAAAAAGCGGCACTTTGCATAATGTTGATAATAACCCGGAATGATTTTATTTCTTTCTTGCATCGTACGAAGTTCTTCTAAATCTTTCGCACTGCAGAAACAGGGATACGCTCTTCCTTTTTTAATTAAGTCTTTAATAAATACCTTATAAATATAGGCACGGTGTGATTGGGCATAAGGGCCATAGTTACCTTCTTCATGATCACCTAAATAGCCTTCATCAGGAACAATGTTAAAAGCCTTTAATTGGGTTAATAATTCTAAACCTGAACCTTCGATTTCTCTTTTGGTATCGGTATCTTCTAAACGAATATAAAAGACACCATGACTTTGATGGGCTAACTTGGAACCAATCATCGCGGTAAATAAAGAACCGGTATGTAAAAAGCCCGTTGGAGATGGTGCAAAACGGGTAACTAATGCGCCTTCTGGTAAATCTCTCATGGGATATTTTTTTTCTAAATCTTCTGGTGTTTCATGAATATCACCAAAAATTAATTCTGCTAAATCTAATGTTGTAGTCATAAAAACTTCCTCGCTTCTTACATAGTTTACCATACTCAAAAAAAAAATCATCAAAAGAATGAAAAAAAACTTGAAATTTTATTTGAGTATGATATTATAAATAAGCACGCAGGTGTAGTTCAGTGGTAGAACACTACCTTGCCAAGGTAGTTATGCGGGTTCGATTCCCGTCACCTGCTCCAGTTGGCAATTAAGTCCGATAAAATCGGGCTTTTTTTGTTTTTGTTGGGAAAGTATAAGGAAAATTTTATATCAAAATCACAGATGAAAAAGGATATTTTAATTATATTTTAAGCCTTCCTATTTCTAATTTACCGACATCTTCTTGACACTTCTTATCCCACTATCATGGCTGAAGGAACAGTTAAGGAACTCCAATTATTTTTTAAATTGAGAAAAGTTATTTTTTAGATTGCTATCAATTTCTTTGCTCTTCAAGCGGTAACATTTCATTTCTATATTACATGTTCTTCTACTCTCTTTCTTTTATCTCTTCAATCAAAAAATCAATTGCACTTGCAATGATTTCCACCAATACTTTTGTCTATTCTACCAGTCTATTTCAAATAGATATCAAATGTTCAAAACACCTAATATATATGTATGCCTTTTTTAAATGTGAAAAAAGGCACATCAATGAAAAGAAAAATGTTATAATGCTTAGGGTGATAAATATGAAAAAAATTGTTTTAGCAACGCATAATGCACATAAAGTGCAGGAATTCCAAGATGCATTAAAGGAATTTGGAATTGAAGTCATTTCTGCTTCTAGTTTAGGAATTGATGAAGAACCGATTGAAGATGGAACGACTTTCGAAGAAAATGCTTTAATTAAAGCAAGATTTGTAGCAAGTAAAACGAATTTACCTGTCATTAGTGATGATTCTGGTTTAGAAGTTCATGCTTTAAATAACTTCCCAGGCATTTATAGTTCTCGTTTTATGGAAGGCCATACGTACGTAGAAAAATGCGAAGAAATTATTCGAAGATTAAAAGACAAAGAAGATAAAACCGCTAACTTCACTTGCGTAATTGCTTATATTGTTGATCAAAAAGAATATCTATTTAAAGGCACATGTGAAGGAGTTATTATTTCTGAACTAAGAGGCAATAATGGTTTTGGTTATGATCCAATTTTTTATATTCCTCATCTTAACAAAACCTATGCAGAACTCACCGAAAAAGAAAAAACCTCGATTTCTCATCGAGGTAATGCTATTCAAAAATGGAAAGAGTTTTTGCTTCAACACTTATCTTAAGAGTTCGATTTTATCGAACTTTTTTTTATTGATATTTTTTCTTTTTTATCACGAGTGAATAACCCACAATCGATAAAAAGCCAATTCCAACGATGAATAAAACCATCGTATGATTTCGACTTGATTTTAAAGAGAAATTTATCGGAGTGAATTGGTTTTGATTGGCTTTAGAAGCAAAGAAATTTAATCGTTCTAAATAGGTGGTTCCATCTTCAGAAATAATTGCACTTTCAAAGAAAGTTTTATCTTCGTCCGATAAATTTTGATATCGCGTTAAGAAGCCATTGGCTAAAGAATAGTCTAAGCAGAAGTCAGTATCTTGGATATCTTTCATTAATTGACCTACTTCTGTATAAGTTGTTATTTCACTTGTCTCTAAACGATAAAGTTGAATGAGCAACATGGATGCATTTACATTTGAGGTATAGGTAGTAAAGCGTGGGTCTTTCACGTTGTATAAGAAACGTCCATAAGTTGGAGTTGTATTTTGAATCGTCGCTTTTGCGCTACTATCAATACTAATTTTCCAAGTAGTTGTTCCACTTCCAAAGGCTACTTTTTTATTAGCAGTTGCGCCTAATAGTTTTCCTTCTTCATTGCTGAGTGTCCATGCATCAATTTTTCCACCTAAGGTAAGTTTTAGCATATTATCTACACTATTCATGGTTTTCTTATCATCTGAGAAAGCTACGTCTAACGGAGTAATCACATTCTTTGATATCGTAGTAGACGCTACTTTTTTGTTTGTGTTTTCCGCTAATACGAGTTTATCTCCTGCCTTTAAGGTAGTCGCGTCTTCCACTAATTTCCAAATATTTTGTGTTTCGGTTTTTGTAGGAATTTCCGTAGGTGTATATTTTGCTGGTTTTTTTAATACTTCAATTTCAATAGTGGCTGTAATTGAAGTATTAGAAGAAGAAGTAACATGAATTTTTGTTGTACCTTCTTTTATAGCTTTCACATATCCATCTTGGGCTATAGTCGCTATTGAATCATCATCAACTGCATATTGTACTGTTTTATCTTCGGCATTTTCAGGAAGAACCTGAACTTGAAGTTGAATTCTATCGCCTTCATATAAGGATAATTTCGTTCCGTTTTTTATTTGTATTTTATTTACTTGCACGATTTCTTTTTCGACAATAATTCTTACTTCATCAAAAAAATTTTCATTATCATCCGAATAAACTTCCACGGTCATTTCACCTGGAGAAAGTGCCACGATATTTCCATCGTTATCAATAGAAGCTATATTGCTTTCATCGTATAGATAAATAATCTCTTGATTCGTTGCATTTTCCGGTAATACACGTGCGTTAATTGCCCTTTTTTCCCCTACCTTCAAATGAATCTCTTTTGAAGAAATTTCTAATCCTGTAACATCAACATGGGCATCGGCTAAGAACGCAGTAACATCCACTCTACCATTTCCAAATTGACTTTCATCTTTTAAGTCCACTGCAGAATTATAAAGTTTCGTTTCCATAAATCGACTTTTCGTATTGGGATATTTGGATTGGTATAAAGCGAGGATACTCGAAATCATTGGGGTAGAAAAAGAGGTTCCTTGTGTACTTTTATAAGATGTTGCACTTCCAATGGTTGGAACATAAACATAACCCGGTGCAACAATATCCACGTTAGTACCCGTATTAGAAAATCCAGCTTTGGTATTTAACGAGTTTTTTGCTAACGAACCAACAGCAATAACATGATCTAAATTAGCGGGATAAGCTTTTTCATCGGTATTGTAATTGCCGCCTGCCGCTACTAAAGTACAACCGCGCCTATAAGCATAATCAATTGCTGAAGCCATTCCTGTTCTTGCTACAGATCCTAAACCTGTAGCCGTTGAGCTTCCGTAAGTAACCGTATTTTCAAATGCGGTAAAGGACATATTGATAATATCTGCTTTATTATCAGCTGCGTAACAAAGTAACTTATTAATAGAAGCAAAGGAATAATCCGTTGTTTTTAAAATCATTAAATGAACATTAGGAGCAATGCCTGCACAGCCTTTTTGATTGATTTGAGAAGCAATAACACCAGCGACATTTGTACCATGCCCGTTCGTGTCATTCAATATACTATAATCATTATTATTCGCTTTTACGGTTTTTACATTATTACTAGAATAAACACCGGATAAATTGGAAATAATCGTATTCCCATTGATATCATAAAAATCTTCATGTAAATAGTTAATCCCCGAATCAATAATAGCAACAGTCACATTTTCTCCTCTTACTTCATCCCATGTTGTCCCGATATTTAAATTATTTAAATAAGATTGACTTGAATAGGAAGGCTCATCTTCCATCTTGCAATCATAACGAGCAGGAATCGCATAGACGTGTTCTAAATCAACAGTGCTATTCTTTTTAGTAAAACTAGAATTTGTCCCTAAAGAGAAAACTGTTGCAAGTAATAATAGAATTGGTGCTTTTTTCATAGCGGTAACCTCAGTAGTTACATTTTATTAAAAATGTAAAGATTTTGCAAACGGAACAAATGATATTTATCTTTCTTTTTTAGTCATTTCTTCATTTTGCTCTTTTATTTTAAATTGATGTAGTTCTTTTCGATATAAAATTAAAATATCTTCATAGTAAGAAGACCTAACAAAAGAAAGTAAATCAGGATATTATTCTTACCAAAAAAGATGAAATAAAAAGGTGGCTACTATTTTTAATTTCACCACCCTTAATTTTAGAATATTTAATTAAGCTACTTTTAACGTATTATAAGTGCTATAAACAAATTGAATTGAAGCGATTCTAGTTTGCACATTACTTACATATTCAAAATATTGATATTGGTTCGTAGTGTCAAAGGTTAAAGTCGCGGTTAAATTGGAAATAGAATACGTAACTTCTGCTTTATGTGAATCATCCGTTCCCGCATAAATCTTATTGCTACTTAATTCTTGCGTGTTATAATCTTCAAACTGAATGATTACTTTTTCTAAATAAGCATTATCTAAATTAAAGCGAGTTCTTGAATTTGCGTACCATCTTCCATATTCATTGGTTGCACCTACATAGGTATAAGAAATATAGCCATTGATAGTTTTAGTTGTTCCACTTTCATTCGTTTCCAAGTTATCTGCAGTCAAATTGTTTGATCTCGTTTTACTAAAGATGGCTTCCACATAAATATCTTCTGTCACAGTAATTTTTGCTGATTGACCATTAGTTAAAGTATAAGATTTTCCGTTAACGATTAAGCTTTGTAAATAAGCACCATTATAATAATCCCAACACTCTAAATAAATCGTATCACCATAATTTAAAACGTTATAGTAATTGGTATTTTCTTGGTAGGAATTTCCAGCTTGATCAAGCGCAAAAATATTATTCAAAGTTATATCATTATTCGTAATATGAATCGAATATTTCGTCACTGCAGATTGAATGTCTAGAATTGTTAAAGAAGATAAGGATACCGCACTGCCTGACTTTGATAATTTGGCTTTTATCTTCATCGTATCCGTGACTTTTAAAGTGTCGATGTTAGTATCAACCGAAAGGACAAATGAGATGGTTTGTTCGCTATCATCGGTTAAAGTAATGAGACGTTCATCTAAATCAATAGCGGATATTTTAGCGGAGAATTGATAATAATTATAGCTTTCTTCATTATCATTTAATGAAGCTCCAACTTCTAACAATTTTGCAATTGATTCCACTTCAATCGTTGAAACTTTTTTAATAAAGACTTCATCTTTCGTTAATTCTTTTTCTGCGTTTTTAGACGAGAAATATTTATGACATGCGGAGCATTCCCAGTAGTTAATATTTCCGTCTTCTGTTTCCGTTGCCGCTTTTGCTTCATGATAAGTTAATTGATGTTCTGCATAACCTAAAGATGTATCCGTAACTTCGATAGTGTTATTACAATAAGTGCAAGTTTCGGTATGATGTCCATAGCTCGTACACGTTGGATCAACATAATCACCATTACTTACATAATTATGACTTTTCGTCGTTACCTTTTCATAACTATGTTGGCAAACAGAGCAAGTAAAGCGACTCTTACCCGAAGTTGTACAGGTTGCCTCTTCTAAAACTTCTTCGACATAAGTATGATTTTTCTTTGTTGTTTGTTCTTCTCCACAAATAGAACATGCTTTCCAGTGATAATTATCATCCGCTTTATAGGAATCCCAAGTATGTTGTTCTTTTTCAATTGTCTCTACTACTTCATCCCCACAAACGCTACAAATTCGTTGCATGCGTCCTTCTTTAGCACATGTCGCGGGCTCTAAAATAGTATCGACATAACGATGACCTGGCGCTTTTAAAATCTTTGTACTTCTTACATAGCCACAGGTTTCACATTTACTTTCTTCTTTACCATCGACCACACAAGTAGCTTCAGTTGTAACGGTAACAAAATTATGTTGTTCTTCATCTAATTTAGCGTCACAATCTTCCACTAAACAAGTATGCCAGTGATGCGTGCCATTACTTGCCCAAGTAGATGAAGGCGTGTGATTGTTAGTTTTAGGAATAGAACGTTCATCTAAATAATCACAAATAGTGCAACGATAGTCTTCATGACCTTCTTTTGCACAAGTTGGTAAACGATGATTGCCATTAGGACAATCACAGGCTTCCAAGTTATGCTCTTCCTTAACGGATTGTTTACAAGTTGTACATTGATAGAAGTGTCCTGAACTATTTTTAGAAACAACTTTAGTTTTGTCGAGTTGATGTCCTAAAACATCTATTTCCTTGGTATAGGAATAACCGCAATCACAATAAACGCGAGTGGATCCTTTTTCGTCACAAGTTGCTGCACTTATTACTTCTTCTTTAAAAGTGTGAGGCGTAAGAATGCCTTCGCTTTGATTACAGGTTTCACAAATATTCCAGTGATTGGTTTCATCATATTGAACTTTCGTGTAACTATGGTTAGCAAAATCAAGTTCTTCCTCATTTTGATGTCCACAAGCGCATTGGAAAATTTTCTTTCCTTTCTTTAAACAGGTGGAAGCTTCTTCATGAATAAGCTCTGAATGATTATGTTTTTCTTTGGAATCCTCTAAAGTAGTGTGGCAAAGATTACATTCTTTCCAGTGATCTAACTCATCAAATTTCCAAGCATAATCATGCTCTTTTTTAGGTAATACCTTTATAGATTCATAGCCACAAGCGCATGATACTTTGGCTTTGCCTTCCTTATCACAAGAACTTTCAGTGATAATTTCTTCTTTTAAGTTGTGATTTTCTTTTTCTGATGGTTTTTCACAAACCGTGCAATATAACCAGTGTTGTTCATCATCAAACTTATAGTTTTCTGATAATACATGTCCTTTTTTATCGATGATTGTTTCATAATAATCTCCACAATCACAGGTATAAGTAATTTTTCCTTGCTCTTCACATGTTGCTTCTATTTTATTCGTAATATGATAATCATGCGTATGTCTTGATTGACACCCTGTTGTGCCTAAAAGAACACACGATAAAGCAACAAAGAGAGAAAATATTTGTTTTTTCCGTGCCATAAAATGCTCCTTTTAATTATAATTATTATATCTTCTTAATAAAATAAATGCAATTTACACTTTGCTTAAAACATAAAGAAGCAAATAGAAAAAATCTATCTGCCTCATCATTTATTCATCTTTTACAAAATTCAAAACTGTAATTCTTAAATCTGTAGTCCCATATGATTGAAAATCAATCCATTCATTTGAACCATTTCTTATATTTTCTGGCCTTTGATTAGCGGGTAGCGAATAACCTTTTCTCATCAACTTCGCTTGATTTTATCATCCCTGACAATCCCGCCAGCTCAGTCAGACCCACAAGTCCTTTTGCTAATCGTTCTTCTATAAAACTTTGCGTGCTATCGTGAACAGGCTTTTTGTTTTCTTCACTACTGCCATTATTCCACACACAACTAAGCCGATGCAAGTTATCGCCAAAAGCAGCATACAAACAGTAATAGATACTTCTTACCATTACTTTTAACATTCTGTTTGTTAACATTTTTATTCAACAGCTTTTAGACTCTCATTCATCTTTGTTTTTACTATTTTCGGTCTAAGCATAAGCGTTACAAGCAAAGTAAACCCAAAAACGATAAACGGAATCAGTATCCATATAAACCAACTGACATCTCCTACCGCTCCAAACCCGATCGTTTTGAATACAAGCGTGGCAAGTCCTATCCCCACGGGATAGCCAAGTAGAATGCCAAAAAACGCACTTATGCATATTTCACGATAGATATATCCGCATATTTCCCCATCGTGGTAGCCAAGTACCATAAGCGTTGCGATTTCTCTTTCTCTTTCGCTTATATTTATCGTCGTAAGAGTATTTATTACAACCGCAGTCAAAAGCCCCGCGAAAACAACGACAACCACCGCTATCCCGACAATCGCAGGTGAGCCGAAGTCACCGAACAGGCACATATCGAGAAGAGCAAGCCCCGCAAACACAAGTCCCGTTGAAACGGCTATAGATATTAGCATCATGAAAAATCTCGTTTTATACCTGAAAACGTTTCTCAGTGAAGATTTATACTTAAATGAAAGTCGTTTCCATATAAAAGGAATTCTCTCAAGCAGTATTCTTTTTCCTTTTTTCGGCGTCTTCGGGCGTAAAAGGTCAGCGGGATAGTTATTCGCAAGTCGCATGCCAATGGAAAATACCGCAATCAACGTAGCCGCTACAATTACGCCGAGCGATATAAAGTAATAGCTTGGATTGACCACCACAGATATCGGTGGCATGACATGTCCATAGCCGAAAACGAAACATATCAGCCAAGAAACGCCATATCCGACAAAGAAGCCGACTCCCCCACCGATAGCAAGCGCGACAAGTGCAAAGAAAACGTATCTCAACACGACACTCGTAGAGCCGTACCCAAGCGTTTTAAGACAAGCGATTTGAGAACGTTCTTCATCCATAAGTCGCATCATGGACGATAAAACGACGAGAAGCGTTACGGCAATAAAAATCACCATTAAAATATTTCCTATTCCACGCACTTTGTTCGCGCTTGCGATAATCGATTTGAAACTATAATTATCATAAAGCGTGATTATGCGTATGTCATCACCTAAAAGCTTCACAAGTTCAACCTTTTCTCTCTCGACGTATTTTTCATAGCCATAAGAAAAAGAATTGAATAAATCCTGATTCTCCGCTTTAATATACAAATCGCCTTTCGGTATAATTGTTGGGCATAGGTCTATCGGACAATACAAAATATTTTCAAGCAAGTCGAGTTTATTTATTTCGGAAATATTGTCGGGAATTTCAGTATCTTCGGGGTTATTGTAACTTGGTTCTCCATCCTTGCCGAATGTAAGCGGACTTCTTACTATCCCTTTAATCGTGACGTTAATTTTATATTCAATCGTTGAATTCAGCGCAGAAGCAATATCTATTTCAACTTTTTCACCTACGAAATGCCCTTTTATTACATTATCCTTTTCTTCTGCATAAACGCAGTTTACGTCATCGACCGTTATTCTCTTGCCTTCCACGAGTTCAAATTTGTTGATTTTCATGTTTTCAAGATTGAGAAAATACAATCGAAGCGATCTTCTCTCTTCCGTCTGAATATCAACGGACATTCCCTCTTCGACATTATCTTCTCCGTAATGATTTTTTACTGCTAAGATCTGTTCGTCAGTAAAACTTCCAGTTTTGCTCTTCACGACAAAATCGCTTACGTTTTGGCTTTTGTAATAATTTTCTATACTATCCTTAATCATATCTGTCGGCGAGCCGATTCCC
>ENA-ORNF01001935-ORNF01001935.1-human-gut-metagenome-genome-assembly--contig:-NODE-1935-length-16558-cov-8.457371_pt1 | contig 16558 bp, 11 predicted proteins | sample MGYA00242110_ERZ509012 | MGnify/ENA primary metagenome ERZ509012 (study PRJEB26280, sample SAMEA2338714) | human gut metagenome | biome: human gut; feature: human-associated habitat; material: faeces...
TTATATTTTAATTCAAGATGCGCACAGCAATATTAAAAAATACATTTATTTTAATATTAATTTTAATTTTTTAAGGGCACAATAAACGTTTTTATTTTTCTTTTTTCAAATTTCATGCAACAAAAAACTTGAACCCGAAAGTTCAAGTTTTTTTGTGTTTTAAGCTCCATATTTTCTCTTATATTCATTATGCTTTGATAAATCGTTTACAGCATCAAGGTTTTCACGATTTGATTTTGAACTCCATGAAGCTTCAACAGTTATATCATAATCACGCATTGTTCCGTCAAAATTAGAGCCATTAAGTTTCCAACCAGTGAATGTATAAGATGTGATTGTCCAAACATATTTCAAACGCTTGTTATACCATGCACTTCCAATCATTTCTGTTCCTTCATAGTGTCCAGTGTTATCTCTTGTAGCATTTGAAAGAGAAATCTTTTCTCCTTCATATGCTGAAACAGATGCAACTCCGTTTCCGCCATTTGCATTAAATGAAATTGTAAATTTGTTTCTGATATAAACCACAAGGTCGTTGTCTGGCATTGCGGCTAAAGTATATTCGGTTTTAAATCCACTTTCAAGATAGAACTTTGTGTCACTCTTTAAAAGTGCGTTTGTTGGAATTGTAATATTGTCGCCAGCAAAAATTTTAACTGAAGCAACAAGTGTTGAACCATGCATAAATGTTAATGTTCTATTGAACACAACACTCACTTTTTCCCAAGAAGCAAGAAATGTTACATCTTCAGAAACTGTTAATGTTTCAACTTTTGTTTCACCAATAAACCAACCAGCAAAACCAAACGTTGTTTTTGTTTCTTCGGTTGCTTCAAAAACATTTTTAAGATTTGAAAGTGAAATTGTTTCACCTTCCAAAACTCTCTTTTCAAAGTTTGAACCTTTTCCGTTTGTGTCAAATGTCACTGTTTTATAATATCTTGTATTTTCGCTCCAAACAGCAACAAGTGCCAAGTTATTTTCAAGAGTGATTGTTGTTTCTTTTCCAACAATTTCTCCATTTATTGACCAACCAACAAATGTGAAGTTCGTGTGATAAATTCCATTATCAAAAACATAATCTGCAAGTGCATCAACTTTAATTGTTGAATGTTGAAGCTTGCTGATTTCTTGATTTGCTTCTCCATTGTTTTTCTCAATGGTTAAAGTTTTATATTCTTCAACTCTTTCAAGCTCCCACTTTGCATAAAGTGTTATGCTTTGTCTTGGGAAGCAATTTCTTGTGAATTTGATTCCATTCGCATCATAATATCCAAGAAATTTATATGTTTCACAAGTGATTCCGTTATCAACAACCTTGGTTGGGGTTGGAAGACTTAAACTGTCTCCAACCGAGCCAGAGATTGATGATGTTCCATTTCCACCATTGTTATCAAGAGTAATTGTAACAGAATTGCGGTTTGTTTGACTGAATGAGCCATTACCTTTTCTTTCATATTCTCCATCAAGTTTGAATGTTCCATTTGCAAGTTCGCTTTCTGCTGTTGAAACACTTACAGTTGAATCATTTCCAACAATGTTTTCAAGTTGAAGTTTATTGTTGTTGTCTGTCTTAAGAGAAATCATGTTGTCAAGCATGTCAAGATTAATATCAAGATATCCAATATAATCTTTGTTTCTAGTTTTTGCATTGTTTACTGTTGTAAGCATGATTGACAATGTTCCAATATCATTATTATAAGCAATTTTTCCAATGTTGATATCAAGATAATGTGTGTTTCCCTGCTTTTCATATTTCTTAATGATTCCTGAAAGGTCAAGTTTACCATTATCAGTTGCTTGTTGTTTGTTTGCATTTGAAGTGTCAATTGCACTGTTAATCTTGTCTTGAATAAAATCTTCAAAACCAAGAAGCCATTGCATATAATATTTCAAATTGCTTGTTAAATATGAAGGAGTAATTTTTGTAACTCTGTCATATTTCTTATATGCGCCCCATTTTTCATCGCTTGTTTTAAGAAGCATTTCACCATTCTTATAATAAACAGAAACGGTTCTTGTTCTTTGTGTTGAGCCAGTAATTCCGCCAACACCGTTTGTGTTTTTACCATTTACAAGCCCAATAAGTGGATAGTTTGAAACGTCAACTTGAATAATTGGGTTTTTGTTTTCGTCAAGAATTACTCTTGCATCAACTTTCACATATACATTTTTAAGATCGGTGTTTCCAACACCAAGTTTAACGTTTCCTGTGATTCGATATTCATTAAGAGCAGAAGTGTTAACAAATGCTTTAACAAGATCTGCGCTGTTTGAAATGTCGATATAAGTTCCATAGTCTTCTTGAATTTTTCTGTCAAACACAACAGAAACGTCAAGTGATGTGTCTTGTTTTACAAACACATTTGAAACTTTCAAACTTGAAATCCAATTGTTTTCAGTTTTAAGGAAAATTTTCATGCCAGCCTTGTTTGCATTTCCAAGCATTCTGCTGTCAATGTCAATTTCAAACACGCCATCTTTAAGAACAATTCCTTTAAGATATTTAAGCATGCTAAATGGATTTCCAAGGTCAAGCTCAGGAATAAGCTCTTGAAGGTTTGATGTGTCAAGATCTTTTGCATCTGAAACATTTCCAATGAATGAGATAATGCCTGGATCAATGCCCATGCTTTGAAGAGCATATGACAAGATTTCAGCAAGTTTTTGTCTTTGAACACGAATTTTTAAGCCTTTAATGTTCATAAACAAAATTGAATCTTGATAGCCCGCATCAACAGTAAAGTTAAGTGCAGAATTTTTATAAACCGAAAGGTTTGCAAAAAGTTCAAGTGGTGTTGTTTTGATTGTGTTAAGAACACTGTCAACCGCATTTGTTATAACTTTATATGAGTTATATGTGTCTTTATCAAGAGTATTAAATGCAAAATCATTAAAGTTTTCACAATAGATTGTTGCTTCAACAACATTTGTTCTAAAGAGAACACTGTTTACTGTTTCTTTATAGTTTACAAAAATTGTAAGAGCATTATTGATGTTAACTTCAAAAGTGCCATCTCCGAAGATTGCTTCTTTAACAAAGCCAAGATCTCTTCCAAAAATCATGTCACGAATGTCTTCAAACTTAAGGTCAATGTTTTTAACTCCAGCCAAAACATCACGAATTTCATTAAAGTCGATGTTAATGTCGGCACCAGTTTTCTCTTTGATATAATCCAAAACATCGTTAAGTTCTGAAAATTCTGCTTTAATTTGTAAACGGTTTTCAGCATTGTTGTTTACACCACCAAGATCAACATAGAACACACTGTCAACATAGTAAACATTAAGTGTAACTCCGTTGAATGAAGCTTTAATATATCCGCTTAAACGGTTTTTATCTGAATCATATTTAATTCCATATTCGGCAAGAACAATATTGTGTTCCCCACCAAAAATGAAGTCAATGTGCATTGTTCCACTGATAACTTTATTTCTCAAAGTTTCAAAAGTTGCAATTGCAACATCTGCAAATCTATCAAGAATGATATATTCTTTTTCTTCGTTTTCAGAAACAGTTTTTAAAGTTGTTTCTTCACTGTTAAATTCAATAATCAAATCAACAGCATATTCTTTGATTGAAATTCTATTTGTTTTAATTTTTGAAATATTGCTATTTTCAAGCTCAATTTCAAGAGAAATTATTCCTTCACTTCCAAACAAGTTTCCGTCAATTTCAACAAGAATTTTATTTGCATTTACAATAACGTTTTTAATGTTTGAAAGAATTTTTAAGATATCAACATTTGAAACATTAATATCAAGGGTAATATCAAGACTTTCCAAAGTGTCTTTAATTGAAGAACCAGAAAGAACACCAATGACTTTGTTTAGCATATCATCATAAGCAAATGGATCTTTGCCGAAAGTTTCAAAAACTTTGTGAACAGTGTCAAGAACACTTTCAAAATCAATTTTCACTTTAAAATTGTTAAATGATGCATAAAGTTTGTTGTTTTGAAGAATTGCTTCAAGTGAAACATTCTTTCCGCCATAAACAACATTTAAAAGAGCATTAAGAGTGTTGTTTCCATTTTTAAGTTGTTTGTTTAAGCCAAGATCAAAATCATAAACTTTATCAAGGTTTGAACCATTTTTCTCATAGAGCCCGGCATTTACTTTTGCATTGAAACTATTCATGCTTTCAAAAGCCATAAGATTTGAAGCAAATTCTTCAACGTCAAGATATTGATCTTTTTCAACGTTCGCTTGATTTACTGGAACATAGTAAACATCAATTTTAAATGAAATTTCATTGCCTTCTTTTGTTTTGAAGTCAAGCATTTCAAGAGCACTAATTTGATTGTTTCTAATTTCAAGACGAAGAGCAACATCTGAATTAAGTCCAAGTGTTGTGGCATCAAAATCAATGAAAATTCCGTTTGCATTGATTTTGAAACCTTTAATGCTTTCAAGAAGACTAAGATCAAAGTCTTGCATTTTTTCTGGAAGATATGATTTTAGTTTTTCAAGTGTGCTGTTTATCATTTCTTTTGCATCAACATCTGATGTAAACTGTTTTACAATTTCAACAATCCAAGGCAAATTTACTTTAACAGCAATATCTTCGATTTTAGCATAAATGTCATTTTCAAAAGCTTGAACATCAACATTATATCTGTTTCCGTTATAAACTAAACGTCCGTTAACAAAACCATATTTTTGATTTCTGTTAAATCCTGCATCTCCAACAAGGTTAACATCGTTTCCTTCAAGGTTAACGTTAAAGTTAAAACCAAGTTTTGCATTGTTTAAATCTTGAAGAGCCCTAACATTTTTTGCAAAGCTATAAACATCAAGATATTTTGTTTTATCAAATTCTTTAAAAGTGATTGCATTGCTTTCAACACAAACATCACCATTAACAAGATATTCACCAAATCCAAAGTTTTCAAATGTAATTGTTTTGATAACAAAGTTTTCTGTGTCAAGAATGAAGTGTCCAGTTCCTTCAAGTCCGAAAACTGAAAGATCAACAGAAATTTCAACTCCAGAGCTGTTAACTTTCAAACTCTTTATGCTTTCAAGTTTTTGTTTAACATCTTCAAACTTGATGTTTTCAAATTCATTTTTAATTTTTGTTTTGATTTCTTCAATCTTTTGATTTTTTGTTTGTTCAAAAGTGCTATCAATATTAAAGTCTTCAAGAAGTTTTTCAAAATCTGACTTGCTCATTTTAACGAAAATATCAGCAATTTGAACATATGCGATATCATTTTCATAAACAACATTAACAGCAAGTTCTTTTCCAAGATCAACCAAAAGTTGTGTGCTTAAATATGGTTTTTCAAAATCAAAAGAAATATTTCCATTGAGAGATACAAATCTTTCACCACTCTTCAAAAGCTCAAGGTTTGTTTTAATGTCAAAAGCAGAAGATTGATAGAATTCTATGTTCTTTTGATAAATCTTATAAACATCAAAGAATTCTTCTTTGTTTTCATTTTCAATCTTTTCTTCGGTTTTTTCAGTATTCATTGTGAATGAAATCTTATTCCCATTAACATTAAATTCTGAAACAATGTTTTCAATTTTATTTTCACTAAGGTTTACAACAAAATATCCTTCTTCAATTTCAAAAACAATTTGATTGTTTTCAACTTGAAGTTTTTTAATTTTATCAAGAGTTTCAAAAACGTTTGAAATATCAATTGTTTTAATTTTGTCTAAAAGTTTTGAAACGGTTTCTTTGTCGAATGTTAAGTTTTCATTTTCGTTAACAAACTTTGAAATTACATCTTTAACATTTTCGCCAAGAACACTTAAAAGTTCATCTGAAACTAAAATTTTAATGTCGCCAAGACAAACATATAATTGTCCGTCAATAAACTTCACTTTCAAGCCTTCAAGAGAAGGTTCAGAGCAAGAATTTAGGTTAAGCATGAAAGCTTTTTCTTTTGTGTTTGCAAGAACATTCAAGCCGAAAGTATAGTTTCCAATTTCAGACTCAACTTTCAAATCTATATCTGTTTTAAAATTTTCCCAAGTTCCAAGATTTGAAACAATGTTCATTGCTCTTTGCAAATCAAGATAATCTCTTGAAACAAGCCTTGTTTCTGGATTTTCAATTGCAATTGATTTATCAAATTCAATATTTGCAGAAACTTTCGCTTTAAGCCCATAAAGTTCATAAGTTTCAACTTCTGCACTTTTCAAAAGACCCTCAGAATTTGTAATAATTGAAGCAATTGCCAAATCTTTCATGTCGATAACATTTTTAATGTCACCATTTGCAAGTGTTGAAGTTTCAGGGTTATTGAGCGAACCCATGATTGCTGGAAGCATTTCCTCCATTTTTGCAGCAATGTCAACATTTTTCATTCCGCTGTCTGCAGGAATAAGATTTTTTGCAAGAGCAGCAAGGTCTTTAATGTTGTCAATCTTTGCTTTAACACTTACATCATTAAACGAAATGTAAATTGTATTATCATAAAAAATTGCAGAAATAGCAAAAGTTCTTCCTTCAATTTCAGTTTTGATGATTGCGTCAACTTTAATGTTTGTTTTGTCTTGAATGTCAATGCTTGCAAACAAGTTTAAATTGAGTTGTTTGTCTTCATATATAACTTCAATATCACCCGAAATATTAAATTGTTGATTTTCATTGAAGGTTGACAAAATTCCTGAAAAGAAAGATGTTTGCTCCGCCCCACCCTGATTGTTTCCGCTTGGAACGAAGTTGTTATTGTTACTATTGTTCGCAGTCTTTGCGAGCCAAATTGTTCCCGTTGCCGACAGCATAAACATTATTACAAATGTTAACACATAGGATAAAAATTTCTTCATATATTCCTAACCTTCAAAATGATCAAGTTCAATTCCGGCTTCTTTAATAAGACTTAAAGAAAAGTCGTTTGGATAATCATCTTTATATACAATTCTTTTTATTCCTGCGTTTATAATCATTCTTGTGCAAACTGGGCAAGGACGATGAGTAACATAAATTGTTCCACAATCAACACAAATTCCAAGTTTAGCAGCTTGTGCAATTGCGTTTTGTTCAGCACACATGCCATAGCACATTTCAAGCATTGTTCCACTTTTAATGCCAAGCTTATCTCTTAAACATTCACCACGTTCAACGCAGTTTTTAACACCTGCTGGAGCACCATTATAACCAGTTGCTAAAATGCGATGATTTTTTGTGATAACCGCACCAACTTGTCTGTTTTCTCTGATGCAAGAGCTCCAAGAACCAACAAGGCAAGCAACGTCCATAAATCTTTTGTCCCATTTTTGATTGATTTCAGATTTCATTTTTTGCTCCTTAAAGCGTTTTTCAAATTGTGCATGATAAAACTGCTCTCAATTTGATTATTAAATTATAACATAATTTTTCAGCCCTTGCAAGATAAATTGCACATAATTTGATAAAAACTAAAAATTTATACATATAAAATATATATGTATAGTTTTACAAGATTCTTCATATCTTGCTATAAAACCCACAAAAGTTGCAAATAATAAATTCATGAGAACGGTGGAAAACATTAAAACATGGGCAAAAGTTGCCGCGCCAAACAAAACTGTTTGGTTTTTTCAGTTTATTTTTGCCCTTATTCCCAGTCTTTGCACAATCCTTTCAAGCATTCCAAATGCAAAAGCAATAACATCGCTTATTGTTTTTGATTATAATTCTGCGATTTATTATCTTTCAATAAGTTTTGCCCTGACAGCGGTTTATGTTATCTCTTGGCAAATTCAATATCGTCTTGACTCGCTTCAACTTTCACACATATATCCAAAGCTTCAAAAACAAATTTTCTCGAAAGTATTTTCGGCAGAAGAAACATTTTTTAACACTTCTTCAAAAGAAAAAATGATAAACATCATTTCAAACAATATTGCTGAACTTTCGGATTTTTGCGACTTTTCATCAATCAAGTTTGCATGCTTTGTTGAGTTTGTTGTTCTTTTGTTTATCTTGCTTTCAAACAACTATAAAATAGGACTTACAATTTTATTTATTGCAATTGTGATTTATCTTTTAATGAAATTTACAAACAAAATGATTGCAAAAAAAGACATAAAACTTCTTGACGAACGTGACGCTCTTTCGGAAACATTTTCAGATATTGTGTCAAACCGAATCATCGGACAAGACTATAATCTTAAAGACAACTTAGAACAAAAATATATGAGCAATGTAAATAACATTGTAAAAACTTATAAATCTCGAACACACTTTAAATCTTTCAAAGACAATGTTTTATATCTTTTTTACACCACAGTTGTTTTTGTTTTAACAATTTATCTTGCATCACTTGTTTCTCTTGATCAAATCAGTCTTGCAACCTATCTTGTGATTGTTCCATATCTTACAAGTGCGATAGACAAAATCATGTGTTTTTGCAACATATCTTCAGACATTGAGAATGGAACAATGAATGCAATGAGGGTTCGTTCGCTTCTTTCAATGCAACCAAAAGAACTGATAGAATTTGGCAAAAATTCCGAACAAGATATTGATGGTGCCATCACTTTTTCACTTGTTTCATATTCAAGCAAAGACAAACCAAACAAAACCCTTGGAACAGTAAATCAATTTTTTGCTCAAATTTTGAAAAATCAAACAGCACTTTTCCAAGGCAATAAAGGTTGTGGAAAGCGAGCAATATTTTATATGCTTCGCCGAGCAATTAGGCCAGACACCGGAACAATCACTCTTGACACTATAAACATATATGACTTTTCACAAAAAGCATATATATCAAACGTGAGCTATGTCACCGGAAAGCCATATTTTTATACTGGAACAATAGAACAAAATTTGAAACTTATAAACCCAAGCAAAAGAAAAATCGTTGAAGCCTGCAAAATCGCAAAAATTCACGATAAAATCATGAGCCTTCCAAACACCTATCAAACATCACTCCAAACCGAACCAAATATTTTCTCTAATTTTGAAAAATATCTTCTTTCAATTGCTCGAGCAATTTTGACAGGTTCAAACGTTCTTTTACTATATGAATTTCCAACAGGAATAACAACCGAAGAACAGGAAACAATCAAAAATATTTTAAAAACTTTAAAAAGAACAAAAACCATTATCATATTTTCTGCCCTAAACCTTTTTCCAGAACTTTTAGACAAACATTTTATTGTTGAAAACAATAAAGTATCCGAACAAAAAACTGAAAAAAGAGAAAAACAAAAAGTAGAAATTAACAGTAAATTTTCTAAATAAAAAATTAGAAATTCATGCATAAAACAACTTAAACCAACTCATAATAAAAATAGAAATTATAAAGGAGAACGCAATGAAAAATAAAGACACAAAAAAGAAAAAGTCTAACACAAAAAATTGTTCTAGAAATTCCTCAAATTCTGAAACAAAAGATTGTGGCGGTTCAAAACGTTAAGACATTAATTTCTAAAAAAAGAGATGTGAATCACATCTCTTTTTTTTATTTAAAACCAACCAAAAACAAACTGGTTTAAAAGCACAAAAACTGAAAGCATAAACAAATATACGAAAAAGCCCCACCAGTTGCCTTTTTTCACAATTTTCATCATAAATTTGATTGCAAAAAGTGCAACAATAAAAGCAGAAATAAAACCTAAAATGCATGGCAGAGCCTGAATGTTTCCAAACCCATGTTTAATTCCTTTAGCAAGTTCAAAACACATTCCACCAAGAATCACCGGAATGCTGATTAAAAAGCTGAATGTTGCACTTTCTTCTCTTTCAACCTTTTGCACAAGTCCTGCACAAATTGTGCTTCCACTTCTTGAAATTCCCGGAAAAACTGCAAGACCTTGAACAACACCAATAATGAATGCTTTTTTGTTGTCCATTTCAAGTGCTATAACATTTTTTTTCTTTTGAAGAATTGATGTTACAGCAATTACAATTGCAGAAATCAAAAATCCAAAACCAACAAACGTTTTAAGCATAAAATCATCACAAAAATGATTTACAACAAGAGCAATAATAACTGTTGGAATTGTAGCAAGAATAATAAAACGCATTTCTTTTCCAAGCGGATTTTTTAAAATTCTTATAACGTCTTTCCAAAAAACAATAACAACCGCCAGAAGAGATGCAACATGCAAAAGAACATTATAAAACATTCCCCCACCAGAGAAATTAAGCAAACTTTCAACAATCATCAAATGCCCCGAAGAAGAAATCGGAAGAAATTCTGTAAGCCCCTGAACAATGCCAAGAATAATTGCTTTTAAAACGTTCATATCTAACTCCTTTAACAATTTTATGCAACTTGGGCAATTTTAATATCAAAATACACTTTATTTTTTTTAAAAAGTCGAGTATAATTTAAAAGCAAACACAAAAATATATGCTAAAACAATTTAAGGAGAAAAATTTATATGGAACTTGGAGTTGTAGGACTTCCTAATGTTGGGAAAAGCACACTTTTTAATGCCATCACAAAAGCGGGTGCAGAAAGCGCAAACTATCCATTTTGTACAATCGAACCAAATGTTGGAGTTGTTGCCGTTCCTGATCACCGTCTTGATGTTCTTGGCGAACTTTATCACACTCAAAAAATCACACATGCAAGTTTAAAATTTGTTGACATTGCAGGTCTTGTTAAAGGGGCTTCACGTGGTGAAGGTCTTGGAAACAGATTTTTGGCATCAATTCGTGAATGCGAAGCAATTGTTCATGTTGTCCGTTGTTTTGAAGACTCTAACATTACACACGTTGAAGGTTCAATCAACCCAATTCGAGACATTGAAACAATCAATATTGAACTTTCTCTTGCCGACCTTGAAAGTGTTTCTTCAAGAATGGAAAAAACTGAAAAGAAAGCAAAACAAGGTGACAAAGAAGCAAAGGCAGAACTTGAAGTATTGGTCAAAATCAAAGCAAAACTTGAGAATGGCGAGCCTGCAAGAAATGCTGATTTAACCGATGATGAAAAGAAAATTGCTTCTTCGCTTTTTCTTATCACAACAAAACCAGTAATTTATGCTTGCAACATTGCAGAATCCGATCTTGGAAAAAATGAAGACGACATTAAGTTTGTGAAAGATGTTAAAGAATTTGCAAAAAAAGAAGGTTCTGAAGTTCTTGTAATATCAGCAAAAGTGGAACAAGAACTCACAGAACTTGACGATGACGAAAAACAAATGTTTCTTGAAGACCTTGGTCTCAAAGAAAGCGGACTTGACCGTATCATTCAAATTGGATATCGACTTCTTGGTCAAATCAGCTTTTTGACTGCAGGTGAAAAAGAAGTTCGAGCTTGGACAATTTTAAAAGGTTCAAAAGCTCCACAAGCTGCTGGAAAAATTCACACTGACTTTGAAAAGGGATTCATTAAAGCAGAAGTTGTTCCATATGAAACTCTTGTTGAATATGGGAACTATCAAGCCGCAAAAGAAGCCGGAAAAGTCAGAATTGAAGGCAAAGATTATGTGGTGCAAGATGGCGACGTAATGCTTTTCCGCTTTAACGTTTAATTGTTTCACATGAAACACAAATCAAAAAAACAATAAAATAAAGCACTCAAAATATCGAGTGCTTTTATTTTTTATCATTTGTAATAGTCTTTTATTTCAATAAATGAAACAATAAAAAAACCACTTCAAACGAAGTGGCTTAATTTTTATTTATCATCTGATGAAACAAGTGAAGAAATATAATCATAAAGTTTGTTTTGTTTTGCAACGATCAAAATTGGATTATCTTCTTTATAGGTTTTGCTCTCTCCTGTTGATGTTGAAAAGAACAATGCAACTTCTTGTGCTTTTGAAGAATCTTTAACTTGCATTATAAGTCCAGTAAATTCGATAACTTTTGTGTTTCCGTCAATTTCAACAACAATACTTTGAGTTTTATCAAACTGCATTTCAAGGCAAATGCCTTTTTCTTTCAAGTCATAACTATATTTATATTTATTGTTATAATCTTGACCAGATTTTGCCTTCAAACTTATGCCTTTTACCATATAGTCAAAAATGCTTAAATCTGTCATTTCATTAACATATTTTTTAAGATTGTTATAAATCTTTGGTTCATCACTTGATTTTTTAACACCAACAGAAGATTTAACATAATAAACAAATGTTGTTGGTTCGTCAATATCAAGTTTAGAGTTAACTTTAACGCAACCAAGAGTAATGATTGTTGCAAGAATAAGTAAAACAAAACAGCAAGAAACAATAGCGAATTTTTTAATGTTCATTTCTATTTTCCTTCATCTGTATTGTTTTTATTTTTTGAAGTTGTTTTACGTGTCTTTTTAACAGTTTCTGTTTTGTTTTCAACTTCTTGTTTTTTGTCTTCTTTTCCAGAAGTTTTGTTTGTTTCTTCTTTTGTTTCTTTTTCTTCAGATTTCTTTTCTGTTTTGTTTTCTTCTTTTTTTGAAGTTTCTTCAACTTTTTGTTTTGCTCTTTCTTCAGCTCTTTTCAAAAGTTCATCAATATAATTATCATCTGGAACAGAAGCCTGTTTTTTCTTTTCTTCTTCTTCCAAACGTTTTTTATTTTCTTCTTCACGAGCTTTTGCTCTTTCTTGCATTGCATCTTCAACTTCTTGTTTTGATGCACCCTTCATGATAAGTTCAACATCATCTTTGTAAATGGTTTCTTTTTCAAGAAGAACATCAACCATTGTGTCAACTTTATCTTTATTCTTTTCAAGAATTTCACAAGCTTCTGCAAAACATTTATCGATAATCTTTTTAATTTCAGCGTCAATCACACCAGCTTCTTTTTCAGAATATGAAACACGGTCTTGATAATCTCTTCCAATAAACACTTGGCTTCCTTCTCCACCAAAGTTAATTGTTCCAATTGTATCACTCATTCCATATTCAGTAACCATTGCACGGGCAAGGTCAGTTGCTCTTTTAATGTCGCTTGAAGCACCAGCAGTGATGTCATCAAGGAACAATTTTTCAGAAGCACGTCCACCGAGAAGCATTGTAATTTCGTCAAGCATTTTTCCACGAGTCATGTGTGCATGATCATTTTCTGGTTGACTCATTGTATAACCAGCAGCTCCACCACGTTGAATGATTGAAACTTCGTGAACAGGTTGATTGTTTTTAACACATCTTCCAATAACGGCATGTCCAGATTCGTGATAAGCAGTAATTTTCTTGTCTTCATCTGAAATGATAAATGAATGTTTAGCTTCACCCATTTCAACTTTAACAAGAGATTTATTAATGTCTTCCATTATAATTTGTGTGCGATTGAATTTTGCAGCACGAAGAGCTGCTTCGTTCATAAGGTTTTCAAGGTCGGCACCAGTAAAACCAATTGTAACTTTTGCAATGTCAACAAGGTTAACATCACTTGCAAGTGGTTTATTTTCGCTGTGCACTCTCAAAATTTCCTCACGACCTTTAACGTCTGGACGACCGATATAAATTTGACGGTCAAATCTTCCAGGTCTGGTTAATGCTGGGTCAAGAATGTCTGCACGGTTTGTTGCTGCCATAACAATGATGCCTTCATTTTGTTCAAAACCGTCCATTTGAACAAGAAGTTGGTTAAGGGTTTGTTCTCTTTCATCATTTCCCCCACCAAGGCCTGTTCCACGTTGACGACCAACAGCATCAATTTCATCAATAAACACAATGCATGGTTTTGCTTTCTTTGCATTTTCAAATAAATCTCTAACACGTGAAGCACCAACACCAACATAAAGTTCCATAAAGTCAGAACCAGAAATTGTAAAGAATGGAACATTTGCTTCACCAGCAACAGCTTTTGCAAGCAATGTTTTTCCTGTTCCTGGTGGGCCAACTAACAAAACACCTTTTGGAATTCTTGCCCCAACTCTTGTAAATTTATCTGGATTTTTCAAAAATTCAATAATCTCTTCAAGTTGTGCTTTTTCTTCGTCTGCACCTGCAACTTTGTCAAACTTAACCTTGCTTGGAATAATTCTTGCACGGTTTTTAACAAAGTCCATATTGTTTCGGTTGATTCCTTTAAATTGTTTAACGAGATATGAAATCATCATAATGCCAACAACTAAAAGTAAAACCGGATAAATAATGTTTAAAATATTAAATGTTGTGGTTGTTCCTGGAACAATCTTAATTTTAGTAAGTTGAAGTGATGGGTCTGCTTCATTTCGTGTGTCAACTGTTTCGTTATATTCGTTTGCAATGTTTAAAGTATCTTTTTCAATGCTATCACGATTATAGAACCATTGCCACTTTCCATCTTTTGTCAAAACATTAATTTGTTTTGAATTCAGTTCAACTCTCTCAATTTTTCCTTGGTTAACATATGAAACATAAGTATCATAACTAATTTGTTCCCCTTTAGAAGAAATTGAAACAACCCAAAAAAGTAAACAAATCAAAACAACCGCCATAAGAAAAACAATAAATTTGCTTAAAAGGCTAGATTTCTGACTGCTTGCTTGATTTTCTTTGTTTTCTTGTTCGTTCATATTGCCTCCATATTTGATCACACAATGCACAAATTCATATTGCATATCATGTGATATATATATTAACATAAAATAATAAATATATCAAATATTTTAGCAAAAAGGTCACGCAAAAAATTGCATATTTTCTTCTAAACTTGTGCAAAAACTGCAAAATTGCAAAAAATCACATAAAAAATTATAAATTTTTACAAATTTCAGCTAATTTAAGTGCCAAAAACATATTTAATAAAAAATCCAATCCTTTTAACTGCAGAAAGCATTTTAACATACCTGTCAGGACTTTTAATATCTTTTACAGGAACAAGACAAGAAATCTTCATATCACCAACAGAAAACGGATTGTCTGAGAATGCCCCGCATGTTGTCTGCCCTTCTTTAATTGAAAGTTCAAAATCTTCAACTTCGCAAATCGAGCTGTCAAATACAATAATATAAGGATTCACATGAAAACGATATATCATGTTCACATATTCTTCAATGTTATTTGTTAAAATATTAGATCTAACATTGCCATATACATAATAATCAATCTCAAGCTTTTGAAGGAGCGATCCAACATATGGTCCAAAACAATCAAACCAAACTTTAGCGTTTCCAACACAAAGAAACACAATAGACCTTTTATCTTCGTTTTCTTTCGCTTTTTCAAGCATTGAAACAATCGAAACATTATTTAAAGCTTTAAGATATAAACCAACTTCTTTATTCATAAAACAATTTTGCCCAATCAGATAGATATAAAACAATATATTTACTCGTTTTTTCAAATTTTTTATATATTTTAGTTGTCGTTTAGTCAAATTTTGCGAATTTTACTTTTCAATAACTTTACATTTTTATCATAGAATTTTAAAGTCATTGTAATCGTATAGTTAATTGTCGTATTTTTAGCACTAACGTTGTGTGTATATTTAATTTCGACAGCTGCTTGATTATCTACTTTAAATTCACTGATGACGTATTGTTCAAAATTGTCCTTGCTCATTTTGGATAGAATAAAAAATTTATTTTAATCAAATTAATAATGGAAAAAATTGAAGAAAAATTTAGAGAAATAGACAAATTATTTGATAAGTTATCTGCTAAAAATAAAGTACAATTAGAGAATGCACAAATTAAACCAATACATGCTAAATATCCGTTCGCACAAAATGGTATATGTGCATTTATAGCTCCAATGGGGTCAGGCAAAAGTTACAATTACATGAAACTAGCCGCACAACAAGAGGTATTAAACGATGAACCATTCTTTGAGTTGATCGTTATATGTTCAACTTCAGCTAAATTCGATCAAACAGTTCAAACATTTTTACCATCGATCAAGAAATCAAAGATAGTGTCAGTTAAAGATACAGAATTACTTGACTGGTTGAATAAATATATGAGAAGAATTTTGAAATATAACTCAATTAATGAATATATAAACACTAATTGTAAGAATATAAATGAGGAATTAATGCGTTTAATAATGAAGCATAATCTAGCGAATAAAAAACCTAAAGTAATGAAATATATAATTAATAAATTGATGAAATATAATTGGCGTACATTTCCTCATCGATGTTTGTTGATACTTGATGATTTCGCTAACCATGCATTATTAAGAAGTAAAGAAACAGATTTATCACGATTATTGAAGAAATTGAGACATTTTCATATTAACGTTATGATATGTGTTCAAACTGTTAAATCAATTCCTAAAGATATAAAACGTACATTATCAGATATTGTTTTGTTTCCAGGCATATCACAGTATGATTTCGAAGATTTAATCAAGGAATCACCAGCATCAGCATTCGATTTTAAAAAGTTATGGGACGAGTACAATAAATTAAAAGACCCACACGCAACATTCACAATACACATAAAAGCAAAAAGCATAAAAATAAACATGAAAATTTAAGAATACAAGATAAGTGGTCAATTAACTGTACATTGATTTCGCATGTTCGGGTAATGGTGTGTTTTCATTTTTGCTGTCACTGTAGATAACGATATTTAACATGGTATCAATTAATTTATCAATGACATATATTGTGCCTAAAATACATATCCATACATGAAAGAAGCTCATTTCCCATTAAAAAAATATCTAATATGTATAAAATTATTGTACTAAAAATGATGACACCTTTAATCGATTATACAATTTCGTCATATGACTACAATCAT
>ENA-ORNF01001937-ORNF01001937.1-human-gut-metagenome-genome-assembly--contig:-NODE-1937-length-16531-cov-3.137109_pt1 | contig 16531 bp, 5 predicted proteins | sample MGYA00242110_ERZ509012 | MGnify/ENA primary metagenome ERZ509012 (study PRJEB26280, sample SAMEA2338714) | human gut metagenome | biome: human gut; feature: human-associated habitat; material: faeces...
CCTTTTTAACATCGGCTTCTATTTTCTCTATCATTCGGTCTATATAATTTTGATAAGTTTCTGGTAGTTCGCCATATGTTAAATATTTAGTGCTGGCTTTAACTTCTTTTAATACTTCTGGCAAGCAATAATTGTCCATACAAGTATCGGTTGAATACTTTTTGTTTGTTTCTCGAATGTATAAATTACCTTGTACTTTTTGAATGTCGTCGGTATTAAAACTATACACTGTTTTTGTTATAGTATTAGATTGCTTGGTGGTATCGCCGTCTGTAGGTTCATTTGTGTATAAAAATGCCCCGTCATCAGATATTGTGAAATATGTGGTGAAAAAGTCGGAGAATAATGGATGGAAATTCACCCTAACCTCAACTGATTTTTCTACGGCTTTAGCAATAATACTATTGTCTTCTTCGTCTTCTTCGAAGCTTACAGTTACAATTTTGCCATTTAGTGATTCATCTAGCCCAATATATTTAACCCTTGCTTCCCTTACTACGCTTCCATCTTCATTATGGGATGTTATTTTTTCAACCGAATAATCGTCGTAAGTGGATAATGTAGATGCGTTTAGGTACCCATAATCAGCACCCACGACTTGCGTTCCAACAAATACCCAATATTGATAAGCCACAACCTCATTTGAGTTGTTTTTTATTTCTTTAATGTAGTAAGATACTCCATCTTTTGGGATATAATAGCCAGATGAAGTAAGTTGACCTGAAATATTTGCTGTGTATCGCATTAAACCTTTGGAGTTGTAAACAGCTTTACCACTGTTTTCTACCCCTTGGTAATACAATGGTTGCACATTACCGCTTGAATCTACTAGTTGTTCTATTCTATAAACTGAATTGCCCTGTTCGTCGTATGTTAAACTGCCCGCGTTAATTGCAATTAGGTCTAATAATTTTTCGCCTAGTTGCAAGTCTTGAGCGATGTTTGCTAAGTATTGACCGTAATCGGTTGAGAACATAATGCTTGCAAGATATGCTTTATAAACATACCCTTCCACCGATTGGTAATTTTGCTCATCTAGGTCAAACTTTTCAATTTTTTTAAGTGATTCTATAACACTTGCAAATTGGCTGTTAAATAGGCTTATAAACCTATCCACTTGGTAACTCATATTTGCATAATCAAACTCGCCACCAATGCTTTTGGTTAAAGATTTTAAAACGTCTTTTGTGTAAGCTGAAGCAAAACTAAACGAGCTTGTGGTTTGGTTTTCGCCTTCAATTTTTGTGCCTAAAAACAACTCAGACATTATAAGCCCAAGTGGATGAATTAGTGTGGTTGCAAAACTAGATACATCCCCACTGCTTACATTATTATTTGTTTTAAAGTAGGTTCCTAGAGCGTCTGCCCAGTTATCATAGGTTATAAAGTTATCAAAATCTATATCGCTATAAATTACTTTTAAGTCGTTATATAATTTTTGTGGCCATGTTACACGTTTGTATACTGGTGTTAGCGTATCAAAATATGTGGTTCCATCATTAAAGTAGTCTAGTGTTATATTTGTATAATCATAATAACCATACTGGTTTTTGGTTTCACTAACTACATAATATTTTGTATCTAAGCTATCACTCTTTTTTGCCACATTAACGGTGCTACGAACTTCATTTGCACCTGTTTCACGATTTTTTACAATTTTCTTTAAGGTGTATACCGTGTATTCCACACCATCAAATAATGCTTTTTCTGTTTGCCATCTAACAACATTAATACTGCCAGCAACTCGTTCTAGTATTCTGAATGTTGCTTGGTTTGTGCTACTAGATGAACTAGCTGAATTAAGTTGACTTAGTGCATCTTCTATATTTTTAGATACATTATTTAGGTTTGCTAAACTTGAGGTGGTTGTTGGTTTAACAGGACCTATTGTGGTATTTTGCGTGCTTGACGAATAAGTTCCATTTAATACCGAATTTAAGCCTAATACCAATGAAATGGTAGATACGGCATCTTTAATTGGAGTATCTGCGTATGCACTAGATGCATCAAAGGTTATTGTGTAATAATTATTGTATGGGCTTAGGTCACTTAAATCGTTATAGGTAATGCTAATTTTACCCGACATAGGGTCGTATACCCCATCCGATATTTTAATATTAGACGACTGACGTGACCAGTCTATATCTTTGTTTTGGCTATCTTTAATGTAAAACTTTATATCGTGTGCCATTGCATAGTCTATAAAGTCTGCCATAACATTATATTGTTCACTTGTTGCAACAAACTTTTCGTAATCTGAATAGCTGTTAGCGTTATATATTTTGCCATTTTTATAAACTAAGGTGTCTTTAAAAGACGCAAAGTCTTTACGGGCGAATTTATTGTATAATTCCTTGCCATTCCAGCCATCATAAATATTTTTTAGTTCTTCGGAAGTAAAGTATTTTGCTGAGCCATTTTGATATGGGTCATCAAAGTTTATAATTATTGGTAACCTTATATTTCCATTTGCGTAATTACGATAGTTGTTTGCGTTATATGCACTCGTTACAAACACAGTGCCTCCAAGCGTTGACTGCTGTGTTCCATTTGAATTTAACACGTTATTTACGCTAGAGAGCAATACCGACGAGAATACAATTGATATAACAATAATAAATGGTGTTATAAACATTAAAAATAATGTTACAAATGATTTACCAACCGTCTTATACGCCGTCTTTTTAGGGTCTATTTTGTCATCTAAGCTTGCTTCGTATTCATTCTTTACAATAGCGACTATTGTAACAAGCACAAGTAAAATTAGGCCTAAAATCATTATTGCACCGATAGTTTTTAAAACCGTATCGTTAAGTAAAAACCTAAATATTGGCATATTTAATATTTTTGTTAGGTCAGTGCTTATGCCAGCGATTTTATAAACAATCACCTGACAAAAATCTATAAATAATAATATGTATTTTGCGATAATGAAAACTAGTGAATTTATAAGGTCTGCAAGTAAGCTTAACAAAGCCCCAAGCGTAGAAGTTGTGGTAATTCCAGAATCTCCAAGTTCCACACTGGCACCAAGTAGCCAACTTAAATTTAGTTTATTCAGCACAAAGCCTTGTGCAACAATTTTTGTTGCACAAGGGCGAATTGTACTAAAAATACTAAATAATTTTTTCATCATACTCTTTTTTCTAATTGTTCTTTAATGTAGTTAAATCTTTTTCAAATGTATCCTTAACTAGGTCAGATATAGTAACGTCTACGTTTGTTCTTGAATATGGACTAGTAATAACGAATGCCCTACCACGAGGAGCCGAAACAATTGCTTCTTGCTCTGACTCATTAATTCTACCAGCTTTTTCATATAGTTCAACCAAGTCGTTTATATCGTGTGGTGCAAGTGAGAAAATGAATGAGTATTGGCAGGCGTTAATAATAGCGGTAGATTTTCTTGCAATTTCTGGCGTACCAACGAAGTCTTTTAAGTTCTGGGTAATGATTATTTGCATACCTTCGTATTTTCTGATACGCTTTGCAAGCTGATACATAAAGTCTAGCGCAACGTCCTTTTTAGGGTCGATGAATACGTGCGCTTCATCTATTGCGACTATAATTTTTCTCTTTACGTGATATCTTGTGTTATAGTCTTTGTTTTTAATAATTTCGTTGTCTAGCCAACGAAGAACTAGAAGCATTTGTGCGTTTGCAATATCTTGGTTTTTGTTTGCAAGCAATGACTGGAAGTTAAAGTCTACAAAGTTTTCTTCGGTTGTAATTGTAGAATAACCATTCCACAACAAACTACTACGTCCACCTTCTACGAACTTATTTAAATAAGTTAAAATAATTCGTAGGTTATTTCTATAGAACTCGTCTTTGCTTTCGTCAAACTTGGCTTTTATAAAACTATGCACGTCTTGGAAGATTGGAAAATCTTGTGGTTTTAACTTTGTTATATCTGTATCGTTGGTTATACCAAAGTTTTCATAAACCTGACGCACGCAGTCGTTTAATATTTCTAGAGCGTCTTTTGTAATACCATCTAGAATAATCTTGAAAAATTCTTCCAAGAACTGCAAGTGTGCAGATAGGTCGGTGTTTAATTCGTTAGACTCGCCTTCCCCGCCTTCATCATCTAGCGATGTGAATACTTGGAATGGGTTTAGTCTACCTTGTTTTGCTGAACCTACGTCAATAAACTTACCGTGCATATTTTTAACTAGCATATCGTATTCTTTTTCGGGGTCTAGTACGTAAATTTTACAGTTATCACTAGCAAGGTGAGAAAGTATACCTTTTGTCGCGAATGACTTACCAGAACCAGACTTACCCAAAATAACCATATTTGAGTTGATTCTTTCTTTATCTCTTTTAAAGAAGTCTATAAATACAGGCTCTGAGTTGTACCCTAGGAAAAATCCCTTTGGGTCTTGAATTGCATCTGAAATAAATGGGAAAACTGCCGCAAGAGAAGATGAGTTAATACCACGGTCAAATTGCTCAAGCATAATTTTTCTAGATATATTTGATGCAATAAAGCCATCTATTTGTGCGCAGAACAAATCTGCATATTTAAAGCCACCTCTACGAAGCATTGTTTTAACGTTCTTTTTAACTTCGGTTTTTTCTACTATATAGAACGAGGTATCAAAGAACGCTTCGTTACCATTTTTAAGCGAAATTAATAGTTCGTTAAGTGTTTCAATATGAGTTTGCAATTGCACCATTTTAGATTGACGACCACCATTGTGGTATTGAGCTTCCATTTCCATTATGGCGTTATCAATACGTCTTTCGGCTACTGAGATATCAACTGCTTTAAACTTAACAACAACACGGCTACCTGGCACATTAAAGAAATAGTTACCCCAAGCGTTTCTAGCGGCTAGTGGATAGTCCGCTATTACGGTTGTTGAGTAGTCTACCCCATCCATTGTATACGAATTGGTTTTAAATTGAAGTTTGTCTGGCATTATCCAATTCATATATTCTTCCGGAGATAACTTATACGCATCTCTTTCGTCGAATGTGTCGGTATATGTGCTCTTTAAGAATACTACAATTTCTTTTTCGCTTAATATGTGTGCTTGTAATGAGCCACCAGTACCACCATCCATTGTGTTAACAATTAAGTTAGCGGTGCTTGCTAGGGCTTCTTTACTAGCGCCATAAATAATCATATAATAATGCTCTTTCATTATCATATTAGCACTACCAACGTTGCAGTTTTCTAGCCCAACCATTCTAGACTCAATAATATTAAGTCTTGGGTCTAGTTCGTCTTCGCTCAAACCCCCTCTCGAGCAAGCATCTATAATTTCTTTTGCTTTAACCTTTTCGTTTTCTAGATAACTATCTAAAACCATTGGTTTTTCAATTTTTACTATAGATATGGTTTGCCCAGTTGGCAACGTTTTAAGTGCATTATCTATTGCATTAATAAACTGATTTTGACGCTGTTCGGTTAGCATATAAAATTGAACTGGTTGAATTTCAATTACTATGCCAAAATATTCTTTATAGTCTATAAAACTATATTCACTAAAACTATTTCCATCCCTTTCTCTTTCGGTTACCACACCATCAAACGGAACCATAATTTTAATGTTTTGGTTTTTGTTTTCTGATTTTTTCAAATATTTTTTGTTTGCAAATACGAATTTAAAGAAGTGACCAATAGATTGGTACACCCTAGTTTCGGGTGATACTTGCACAAATAATATTACAAAAATTAGAGCAAAAACCAGTGCCAAGATATATTTTATCCCAAGCCCAGATAAAAGCGTTAAACCTACAACTACAACACCAGCTAAAATTAGCAAAGCATCTTTCATTGTTAGGTTTTTATAGAACTGAACTCTTACCTTGGTCTTTTTTGGAATTATTCTTGCCATATTTTTCTCCTTTTATAATTTTTATCCAACTCCCCTGTCTTTAGGGGAGTTAGATATTTTTAACTACTTAAGTTTACTTACAATACCCGCTTTTTGGTGTTGAAGACTTGTTAGTCGTTTGTTTCTTTCACCTGCATCACCATACTTTTTGCCTTCGGTATCCGCTTTAATTTCACGAATTTCTTTGTTGATTTTTGCAAGTTCAGATTTAAGTTTTTCCACTTCTAAATCTTTTCTAGACTTTTCTTTTGGTTCAGTCTTGGTGGTTGATTTTGTTTCAGATTTAGTTGCAGATTTTGGTTTTGCTTGTTCTGCTTTAACTGCCTTTTCGGTAGTTTCTTTGGCTACCTTTTTAGCTGTTTGTTCAGCCGTTTTCTTTGCTTCTTCGTTAGACTTTTTGATTAATTCATCAATATTTTTGTCTACTTCGGCTCGGGCTGTATCTTTTGCTACCTTTTCAGTTTTTTGTCTTGCTGGTTTTTCTTTTGGTGGTTTTGGTTCAGCGTTCCACTGTTTTGCAACAAATTTAGCACCTTGCTTTACGCCTTTAACTGCATACTTACCAGCTAATACTCCCGGAACAAATGCACCCATAACTATATCTGCTTTATGGTTCTTAACAAATGCTCTTGGTTTTGCTGTTATTTGAGCAGTCTTTTTTGCGAAGTTAGAATTTTTAATCTTATCGAAGGTAGATTTAGCAACTTTAGAAGTTACTGCCTTTTTAACCATAACCCCACCAAGCACTGCAATTGTTGCAGGCATTGGAGCAGTTACTGCTAGGGCAGCAAGCCCTGTTCCCTTAACTACTTTTTTAAATGTGTTAGATTTTGGTTTTGTTTTGGTTGTTGTGGTTCTTTGACTTGAAGAACTACCGCTAGATGTGGTTGTGCTTGACGCTGAAGACGAACTAGCTGAACTTTGTGCTGACGCTGTTCCACTAGATGTGGTAGTTGCACCTGCCCCAGTTCTTGCTTTCAATTCTTCTTCCATGCTTTTAATTGCACTTTGACGAGCTTCTTCGGAAACAAATCGTTGGGCGTTAATATCATTTTTTGCAGCATTCAATTGTCTTTCTAATTGTTCGGTTGATATTTCTGAATTACCACTTGACTGCGTGCTTGTGCCACCTGAATTATTTCCATTTTTCTTTGCCTCAGCCTTGTCGTGTGCAACTCGCATCTTTACATAGGCTTCTGGGTCTTTAGCATTACGTATGAAAAATGCTTCATTTTTCTCAATATTCGACCTAATTTGATTTTCTAATTTTTCATCTTCGTATTTAGCACGTTCTTCTGCCGACATTTTAGATGTTTTTTCTGCCTCTTTTTCTTTTAAAACCTCGTTGTAGGCTTGATTTTGTAATTGCGCAGTATTTGTACCGATATTTCTATTTGAAGATTCTTTTAAGTAATCTTTTACTGAATTCGCTTTTAGCCGCTTCTGATGGTCGCTTAAATCTTTAACCGCTTTTTCGTATGAATCAGTGCCTTCAGCTAATTTCACCTTTGCTGTTAATTCATCCGTTTTAGACTTATCCATTTTTGCGGTTAAATTATTTACATCAACTTGACTGCCAGCGTATTTTAACTGCTTTTCTTTAAGTTCTTTGTATTCCTGCTCTTCCGCATTTAGTTTTACAACACCTTTCCATTTTGTATCATAATTAACGGCTTTATCTTTTGAATGTTCACTTAGTTTAGACCCCAACTCATTTAATCTATCCCAATACTCTTTATTAGTCATAGACTCGCCATCTAGTTTTTCATTGTTTATTTTGTCTATTTGTGCTTGCAAGTCTTTTTGTTCTTTTTGCGTCCTATTAATAGCATCATTTGGATCTTCGTTCGCAGAAGATACTTTTCCTGGGTTTATTTCATTTCCAGCATTTATTTTTTCAATAACTTCATTAGCCATATCTAGTTTTTGTTGATTAGATAGTTTTTCAACATTGGATGCGGTCGTTGCGTTTTCTGCTGTCATTGAAGACGCTTCTTCTTTCATTCTTTCTTTTGCAGATTCTACGGCTTTTGCTGTAGCATCGCCAGTTATTTTATCTCGTTCTTCAACTAATCTGTCTAATTCAGAATTAGCAATTTCATCAACTTTATTTAATGCCTCTTTTTGTTCGCCATAAGCCCATTCTTCTTGTTTTAGTTTGCTTAACTTATCAAGAGCATCTTCACCCCTTTGAATTGCTTCAGAGTTCAACTTTTCCCAATTATCTTTAAACTCGCCTTCAAATCTACCTTCGTTTTGAGCTTTAACTCTTTCTTGATCTAGAATTGATGCATCTTCATGTGCTTGCTTCTTATCGTTTTCTGCATTTTGAACTTCTTGCAAATATTCGCCATAAGTTTTATCTGCGAAGTCTGGTTTTTGACTTAAAATCTCATCTACCGATTCTTGCCTGAAAGTATCTACTTGAGATATTTTATTGTCTATTTCGTCAATCTTTGCTTGGTCTTCTTCGCTTAGTGGTACTGGACCAACAAAGTTATCTGCTGTAGGCTCACTTCCCATTGTCGCTTCTGGGCTGGTGTATGCTCTTCTTTCAGCTCCGTCAGTAGTGTTTTCTACTGTTTCTGGACCCATTCCTATAGGTTCACCCATTGCAACGCCTGCTTGTGGACTGGCTTCAGGTCCGCCATATATTGGCGTGCCACCACCTGTTGAACTAGAAGTTGGTCCACCGCTTGGACCTGAAATTGGGCTTGATGGTCCACTCATAGCGGCACTTGATGGTGGGGTTGCTCCTCCTGATCGTCGTCTATTATTCATCATTGAACCTAATATTCTAGATGCATCACCTGCAAGGCTAGCTCCACCCGTAGCAACTGCTTTTGCTCCGCCTGCAATTAGTTTTGCAGAGCCTTTAATCATAGCCTCTGGTGCTTTAACTACAGGTGAAGATTTAACACTATTTATGTTACTCTTTACGTTATCTAAAACACCATCGTCTAGTTTTCCAAGGTCTAGAACGGTTTCTATTAAGCTTTTACCGTTTTTAAGCATTGTTGTTAAAACCAAGAAGAACATAATGTATACAATTGTGTTTACGTGGTTTAACACGGTTTGTTCTGCCATTGTAAGTTCGCTATCTAATAGTAGTGGTAAATTAGATAGACCCAAATTGCCAGTAAATTTTGTGCCAATGCTATTAAGTACGCTACCTATATTTTGTGCTCCAAATTTAATCATAGAGAACAACCCTGTTATGGTGGTTGGTAGGTCGCCCGAAGTGATTAAATTGCTTGTAACGTCTTTTACAATTGGAACTAAAACAAAGTAGATATTTAATGTGATTAATACTGCATAAGCCGATAATACTTGTTGAATTGTGTTATCTTTCCACTTGCCAAACCTTGCACCATCGTCTATTGGAATTGTTGAGCATACTGCTGGCAACAAGATAAACAACAATACAATATGGTAAATACGATTTATTAATCCCCATACAGTTGTCCATAATATGCTCATAACTAGCACTGTTGAGAACACAAGTATGAATGGATTAATTTTACTCATTGTAAATAGATTTTTTATGTCTATACCAGTAGCGTTTCTAAAGTTGTAATCTAGGTAGAACATTCCACCCTGCAACCTATACACTACTCTCTCTGAATAATTATATGACGTTCCCATTCGGAACCTAAACGTAAACTTTAGGCTAGACAAATTTAAAACTGGAAGTGAAATACAGAAGTCTAGTAGCATTGTCCAGTTAAAGTTGCCACGAACGAAGTATGTGTAAATGTTATTATATTCTGATTGACTCTTTATATTGGTGGTTATAGAGTTAAGCAGTTTAAGGGTTGAGTGACCCTTCATATCACTACTAAACTTTTGGTCCGTGTTGGTTGCTGCTGCATCTGGTTTTATTATGTTATCGTATCTAAGGCTGATGTCTGTTCCGCTAGCACCAAGTTCTGCGTCGTGAGCCATATAATTTTTAATGCCTGACATATTTGTTATTGTGCTACCAAGAGCACCACAATAAATACTGTTGTTTTTAATAACTAGAGCGTTTGGTTTTTGCCCCGAGCCATCGTTATTTGTTTTCTCTGTTAATGTAACACCGTCTATCGTTAAGCCTAAAACTGCAACAGTATTACCATCTTTATCAAAATATTCCCAGAAACTATAATCGTAGATTATATCATAGTAATATACCGATCTAGAGTTGAAATTACCATAGTCATTAGGCGAATCGGTGTTGTCACCTATTCTGTAATCATTATAAATTGGGTTATCGGTAACATCTTTAGCAGCGTCCATAAGTGCAACATAACTAATTGCACCAGAAGCAGTGCCACCGCTTGGTCCGCAAACAACTGCGGCTCTTGTCGAAATTTTATAGTTAGTTCTATAAACTTTGCTTGTGTATTTTATAGAAGCATCTTGAATTTTTTGATTGTTTTGGTCGTAGTAAGAAATTGTTCCGTCTATAATTTCATTGCCTTCACCGTCTTTAGAAACTACTTCATTAATAGAGTAATAAGATTTTGTATACTGCTTTATTAATGATGCAACTCCCACTCTAAAGTCCATGGCTGCAAAGTCTACACCGACACTCTCTTCACTTGTATCTACGCCAAACCCTTCCATTAGTTCTTTAAATTTTTGAACTTGTATCTTCTTTTGAATTTCACCGACTAACGAGGTTGTTAATGTGTCTTTCAAATAGTCATTTGCGAAGTTGGTGTAATATTTTATGGCGTCTTCCCTACCAAAGAATTTATCGCCATTTGAATAATAAATTTCTCCGCCAGATATTACAAGGTTAACTTTTCGTTGAACTGCTATACTATCTTCATCTCTAAGACCATAAAAATCGGTTGTAATAAATTCTCCAGATGTTCCTTCTTTTTCTTGGTCGAAATTGTCTAGTTGAATAATTTTTGTAATGTTAAAGTTAAGCAACATTCTTAATGTTTCTGAGCCTTCTTGCCCAGCAAGGTCTAACGAAAATTGAATGTTATCGTAGGTGTACTCTAAAACTAAGAATGTGTATTGAGTGTTATCTTCTTTAAATCTATTTAATAATTCAGATAATGCTTTATTTAATGTTACGCTATCGTTATAATACCATGGAATTATTGTATTAGACCAGCAAGTCTTCTGCAATACAACATATCCCTTTTTATTAAATTGACTTTTATCAGTTAATTCTATTGTTGTTTCTTCGCCATTTACGTACGCTGAGCCTTTACTTATTTTCCTACCATTTTTATCGTAAAACTCAACGCTAGATGGGCTGGTTGCCCCACTTTTATAGATGTATCTAAACCCATCTATATTAGGATTAATTAAAAGGTTTTCCTTTCTTTTAACCTTTCCGTCAACCGTTTCAGTATCGTCTTCATTTAGTTTTGATGCCATATTTTCAAGCAAAGACTCTTTAGCCGCTTGAATGATGGCGTTTTCAGCCGTGTATAACTTTTCTAGTAGTGCAAACCCAACACCTCCAGTAAAGTTACTTAATTTACCGCAAAAACTACTCATTGCCGTTAAAACGTTGCTATCTTCTTGATAGGTATCACTTATTGCGTATGGGCTGGTTTTATCTATATTTTTTAATTCGTTGCCGTCGTCGTCTACAATTTGCTCAACTATTGCTGTTGGTTTGCAATAATCATCTGGGATAAGCCCATCTGCTTGGAATACACCCCTTGCGACAACTGGTCCATAATAATCAGACGCTAGGAAGTTAGATTTAAATTTTGTTGTAGATTGAGTTACTGGAATATATTTGCCATCGGTGGTTTTTGTGCAAATTATGTAGGTCGCGCCATTGTTTTCACTGGTTGCACCTTCTTCACTCCAATATAACCTATTCACGCCATTATAGTATCTAACTGCGATTGCACTTTCAGAAACAATATCCATACCAGGGAAATTTGTACTTGCTACGCTAGATGCGGTGGTTCCGTTTGCTGTTGAATATGCACAGCCATCATACCTGTAGCTTCCGTTACTATCTCTATCACCCTTAACAATTAAAAATTGGTTGTTGTATTCTTCTATATTTATTTTATCGTCTGGTTTCTTTTCGTCTAAAACTATGTCGCTCCACATAATTGAGCCGTTAGACATATTTACGTAATACAACACCTTGTTTTGTTCAATTGCAAAATCTATAAGGTCTGCCATAACGTAATATTCTAGTTCAATGGTCGCAAATTCTTCAGCGTTTTGATAACTGCTTGAGTTTACAATTATATTTGCCTTAATATCTTTTCCGTCCCTACTTTGGAACAACACTTCTTTTTGCGTTGTGTAGGTTGAGTCGAAATCATATGTTAAATCACTAAGTGTTTTATTTCTTACCCAGTTTGAGTTGTATACGCTTTTAATAACAGCATTAAACACACCAAACTCTGCAAGTGGCCATGTTTTGTTAGCAAACGTGAAAAACTCTTGGTAAAATTCTTCAAAGTCCGGCTTAAATTTATCTCTTATTACGGCACTGCCTGAAATTTCTGATAAATCTAACCCTGCATCTTCAACAGAAACCAAATTCACCCAACTATCGTAACTTTCTTTTTTGCTTTTGAAGTATTCACTTTCGTTTATGGCTTCAATATAAATTGTTCCGTTTACCAGTTTATAGAATAACACCTGCATATCTTGGTCGGTGGTGTAGTCACCTGGGTTTACAATTTCGGTTGCACCATTCACAAAAATAGGAACCCTTATGTTATCTGACGCGTATTGACGATACTTATTGGCTTCGTATGCACTGGCTGTGTATATAAGCCCACCTATTGTTAAGTCGTTATCGCCTTTAATTGAGTTACATATACTAGCAAGCACTGCATTAGAGCCAAGTATACCAAAAATTAGTAAAAATGGAACTAGCAAGCACAAAAAGCACGCCTTGCCAATATTCTTTAACACGTTTCTTGGACTTTTTACGCCATCAGCCCCATCGGTTATTGCTGCCGTGTAGTTTTGTTTTACAATTGCCAAAATACTAAATATGATTAATAAAATTAAGCCTAAAATTAATATCGTTCTAAATGTTTTTAAAACTGTGTCGTTTGTTATAAACCTGATGATTATATCGGTATCTTTTATATCTTTAACTGCAGATAAGCCACCTTTTTGGTTGTATATATCAATACCAACCAGTTTTTGAATAAACATCTGCAACACATCAATAATGTTTAAGCAAAACCTTATGACAAAATAGAATATACTAATAAGCCAACCCCAAACAACGGTTGCAACTTTAACGATAGCATTGCCAAGCCATGCCAAAATTTCAGTGAACCAAGACCCACTGGTAGTTGAACTATTTGAACTATTAGACGCCCCTGCCCCGTTTGCACCAAGCAAGAAAACTATTTTCATTACTTTGTCTAAGGTAAATCTCATGGTTTCTCCCTTTTTATTCTCTAGCAATGCAATTATAGTATTTTTCTTTTAGTATATAATTATTGATAAATCTTAAATTAAAATTAATTGGAAATTATAGTTATAGCTTTCCGCTTTTATTTTACCACAATAAAAAAAAACCCGCAAATTAATTTACGGGTTTTCTTGAATTTAATAAAAAAATTCATTTGCATTTCGAAACACAAAAATAATTCCTTCTTAGGTGTTTATCTTTGCAATGGTTCCTTTTTAATTGAATAAGTTGTCTAACGCTCTTGAAGTGAATAGGATCCACATAATTGCAGCAGCTACAATACCAATAGAGAAACCAATAACTGCGCCAACAAGTCTTTTCTTTGCTTCTTCTCTGTCTTCTGTCTTTTCGGTCTTTGCATAAGCAATACCTAGTTTAATGCAGAAGAATACGCCAAGAGCTAGAACAACGGCTAGAACGATTGGCATAATGATTTTCATTGCACTTTTAAATGTTGCATAAGCACTACTAGCCAAATCGTTAAGAGCACTATTTTCGCCAATCAAATCTGATGTTGCTGCCAAAAATCTAATTAGTCCCATTGTAATTTCCTCCTATAAAAATTTATAATTAAAGTTAAATTACACCAATTTTTATTGGCTTAATTTAACATAATTATCACTAATCACTTAATAGTTTTATAAATGTGCCTCTCATAGCGTACAAAATAAATACTAGAAGAATGATAACACCAAAACTTATTCCTGCGTTTATGGCTTTTTTCTTAGCCACATCACGGTCTTCACCTTTTTCGGCTCTTGCATATTGAACACCTAGTATTATGCAATAAATGGTGCCAACGCCAAGCAAAATTCCAATTAAAACTGGACCAAAGGTGTCTAGAAAGTCATAAATAGGGCTAACAGTTCCGTTAGTTTCTGAGTCTAACGAACTAGAGTTAGATAAAGACGAACTAGATGTTGTTCTATCTGCCAAAAAGAAAATAATCTTATAAAGTAAGTTTTTCAATTCCCTACCTCTCCTTTCATTATAGTTTAAATTTTAGCATAGAAAATAATTCATTGTCTACTAAATTCGCCCCATTTAGTGAAATATTTTCAAAAATTTTGTGAAGCGTAATTTTTAATAGGTAAAATTACTTTTAATCAACCCTATTGCGTTTTGTTTAAATTTATTTTTTGCGAGTGAAAAATTTATTATAAAAATTTTAAAAATTTTGTGTATCTATATTTAATTCGTTTGCTTTTGTTTTTTATTTTTTTTATAATAAGGATAATTATTAATCATTTTTCTAGGAGAATACAATGGCAAAGAAAAAATCAAGTTTCGGTGAAAACTTAACTAAATTTTTATTTCTTTTAATTTTAGGTGTTGCGGCTGCCAGTGCACTCGCGATTGTGCTTACAATGCTTATGGAAGGGGCTAGTATAGACCTAGACACTGCAAGAGATTATCTATCTAATGCCACCGCCCAAACTTGGATGCTTGTGTTTAGCGGAATATATTTTATTTTCTTGCTATTATACTTCACTGCGTCTAAAAAGAAAGACCCTACTCTTGGCGACGAAAACCTAGAAAATGTTAAATGGTTAGAAGGCGGAGCACTAGACAAAGCCTTCCCTCCAAAAATGTTTTCAGACCTTAAAAACTTTTCTTGGGAAGGTATTCCTTTTAGAATGATACACACAAGAAAGGGGCAAATGAAAGTTTATTTTACACCTAATTACCACTCTATTATTGTTGGTACAACTGGTGTTGGTAAAGGTATTTGTTTTGTTGAACCAGCCATTCAAATTTTAAGCGAACTTAAAAATAAGCCAAGTTTATTTATAACCGACCCAAAGTGTGAACTATTTGCTAGACACAGCCAAAAACTTAAAGATAGCGGATATAATGTGCTAGTTCTAGATATGAGAAACCCATACAACTCACTAAGATGGAATCCACTAGAAAGTATTTATAACAACTACCAAAGAGCACTTCACCTAGAAGAAGAAATATTAAAGCACTTAAATGATAATGTAGATAATTACGACTACTTGAAAGTTGGTCCTATTGACAATAAAGAATGGTACGAATTTAACCGTCAAGCCTACCCTACTTTGCGTGAAGCGTTTATGGAAGTAGAAGTAGAAAAACAAAAAATTAAAGACCAATGTTTTGATGATATTAATGATATTTGCACTGCTCTTTGCCCTGTTACCGACCCTAAGAACGCATCTTGGGAACAAGGTGCCAGAAACTATCTAATTGCCGTCCTTGTTGCAATGCTAGAAGATAGTGAAAACCCAAGTTTAGGTATGACCGTTGATAAGTATAATTTCTATAACATGTACAAAATCGCCATGGATAAAGAAAACGATATGGAAAATGTTAAAGAATACTTTAGTGGCAGAAGCCGACTATCTAAAACCACTCAACTATGTTCACATATTGTATTTTCTAATGCTAAACAAACTAGAGATAGTTATATGTCTACCCTAGCCCAACAAATTGGCTTGTTTAGTGATAACGGTATTTGTTACCTAACCAGTAAAAACGAAATTGACTTCTATTCTTTTGATGATAAACCAACTGCATTCTTTATTCAAATTCCAGATGAAAAAGCAACAAGATACGGGCTTGCTTCGGTATGTATTTCTCAAAGCTATAAAGAGTTTGTTAGAAAAGCTAGAGATAATAACGACGCTAGCGGCAAAGGCAAAAGCAATGCAGACAATGCTTGCTTAAAGCGACCTCTTATTTACATTATGGATGAATTTGCGAATATGCCAGCAGTTGCAGACTTTAACAAAGTTATAACCGTTGCAAGGTCTAGAAAGATTTACTTTAATATGATTATTCAATCTTATGCTCAATTAGAAAATGTGTATGGCAAAACCACAGCGGATATCGTTATGGATAACTGCAACACTAAAATATTCCTAGGCACCCCATCGCAAGAAACTCGTGAAGCATTTAGTAAAGAACTTGGAAATTACCAAGTTAAAGTTACTAGCAAAGGCGAAAGCAAAGGCTCGGATGGCAAGACCTCTCCAAGCACAAACACTTCCCTTCAATCTCGACCACTTATGTTTGCTTCTGACCTAGATAAATTAAGCCAAGGCACAATGATTGTTAAAGTATTTGGATATAACCCAGTTAAAAGTTATAGTGAACCCTACTTTAAAGCAACCGATGTGTATAAGATTGGCAAAATGGAAACCCCATATATCCCTGGCAGAAGATTTAATGAAGAAGAATGTTTCTACGACATCAGAGAAAGAAACAAAAAAGTTTTACACTCATAATTATTACCCCACCAATT
>ENA-ORNF01001940-ORNF01001940.1-human-gut-metagenome-genome-assembly--contig:-NODE-1940-length-16502-cov-5.716301_pt1 | contig 16502 bp, 20 predicted proteins | sample MGYA00242110_ERZ509012 | MGnify/ENA primary metagenome ERZ509012 (study PRJEB26280, sample SAMEA2338714) | human gut metagenome | biome: human gut; feature: human-associated habitat; material: faeces...
AAAATGAAAGCGTCATCTCCTAAGAAAAAAACTCCCGGACAACTCCGGGAGTTTTTTTGTTGCATATCTGACGGAAAAAACGCGGGGAAAAACAGAAAACCCCCGCGGGGAAGGATGGAGAAACCCCGAGGAGAAGAGGACGGAACACCAACGCAAGGGAAAACGGGGAATCCTCACAAAGGAAAAAACGCCCCACGCAAAGGAAAACGGAAAAAACATAAGGGGGAATTCCGCAAAGGGAAGTCTCGTTGCCGGAAAGTCCCATAGCGTTTTGTTGCGGGAAAATTCCGTGAGGCGGCAAGAAAAAATAAAAAAAACTTCCCGAAAAATTCCGGGAAAATTTTTATATTCGGACAACCGCTCCCGGATCAAATTCGTTTAATCAGGCAAATGATCCGGTTGGCTTCCCGAAAACCGTTTTGCAGGTGAAACGACAAACTTTCCGAATTGTGAATTTCACAATCGGAAGCAAATTCGGCGCATCCTTTTTCCTTGGCCCATTCCTGACATTTTTGCAGCAAACGGCCGGCAACGCCCTGCCCGCGAAAAGCCGGTTCCACCCATATGCCTTCCAGATAGCCGACGGGAGAACTCTCCGCGCCTTCCACATAATCCCGCCGCAGCTGACATTGGGCAAAACCGACGGCCCGTTTGTCGTCGAAAGCCAAAAACACGGCTCCGTTTTCGGTTGCCGACAGCAACCGTTCATACAATATCCGCAAATCTTCCTCATTGTCATGCGGCCACAGCCGGTGCGCCAAAGCCGCGACCAAACCGCCGTCGCCGGCTTTGGCTTCGACAATCATCGTCATCATCCGAGAAAACGTCCGGCAATCGCCACTTCCGAAGCCGGCAGGGAAGTCGTAACAATGTTGATATTATACAGTTCGACTTTTTCAAACCTTTCATAGAAAAATTCGGTCAACAGTTTGATCAGGCCTTCCTTGTCGTTAAAACCGATCGAATCCATGTAGGCCAGCACGCCTTTGTTTTCCGCGCTGCCGCCGAAGGCCATCGTCTTTTCCTGCGCCAGACTGACGACCACGTAACCGATCGGCTTGCCGAGTTTGGCAGCAATCAGTTCGGACGCACGCCCGACAAACTGCGCGGCGTTTTTGTCCTTCAGTTCGGCATTGGAATAAACTTTCAGAAACGGCATAACATTCTCCTTATAATTCTTGTAATTGATGCAGATAGTCAAAATCCTTTATCCAAGCGGAAGCGTCTTTCGGCATTCCCATTCCGGTTTCCATCGTAATCATGGCGTCTGCCGCCACATATTTTTGCAAAAACGCCTTCAGCGGAAAACTGCCTTCGCCGTAATGCATATGACGGTCCTCGGTTCCGTTGATATCGCCGTCGCACAGATGATAAACCGTCGGGTTCAATTTATAAAACCCCGACAATTGTTTTTCAATATCCAGACCGAGAGAATTTGCGGCGCAGACGGCGTGGGAAAAATCAAAGCAGAAACCGCAGCCGGCATAATCCGTCACATATTTTATCTGTTCCGGCGTGGTTCCGTGCATAACGCCTTCGACGTCTTCGGCTTCATAAGGCAGGTTTTCGATCACAATCCGCGGATCGCCGAACAAACGAAACTGACGCGCCGTTTCTTCCAGATTGACACGTTCCCCGCCGCCGCCGGCATGAACGACGATAACTTTCGCGTCAAACAAATCGGCGGCCCGCCGCGCGGCATCGAGGATCTTTGCGTTACTTTCAAAACGTTCCGGATAACCGGTATCAAAGTTCATGGTATTGTGCGGCGCATGAATGGTCACTTCCAGCCCGGCGAATTTATCGCGGAAAACGTCCCAGTCTTCCGCCGGCGTCGTCGGCACCACCATCAGTTCAATAAACATTTCCCTGTTGTTGGCACGGACAAACGCCGCCGCCTCGTCGACAAACGCCGGATTGTTTTGCAGATTGGTGGAAAACAGCTTAAAGCCGTATTTGCGCATTTTACCTTTTCCTTATAAATTCAGATTGTCAAGATACCAGTCAACGGTTTTGACAATGCCGCCGGCAAAGTTTTCGTCGGCTTTCCACCCCAGTTCGGAAGAAAGTTTGTCGGCATTGATGGCATAGCGGCGGTCATGTCCCGGACGGTCTTTGACAAACACCACCTGTTCCTTATAAGACTTTCCGTCCGCCCGCGGCCGGCGCTCGTTCAAAATCGAACAAATGGCATCGACGATTTCCAGATTGTTCTTTTCGTTGTGGCCGCCGACGTTATAGGTTTCTCCGCTTCTGCCGCGATGGAAAATCAAATCGATTGCTTTGCAGTGATCCAGCACGTAAAGCCAGTCGCGCACGTTTTTGCCATCGCCGTAAATCGGGATTTCCTTCCCCGCCAGGGCATTGGAAACAATCTTCGGGATCAGCTTTTCCGGGTGCTGCTTGGGACCGTAATTGTTGGAACAGTTGGAAACGGTCACGTTCAAGCCGAAAGTGCGGTGATAGGCGCGCGCCAGCATATCCGACCCGGCCTTGGAGGCGGAATACGGCGAACTCGGATCATAGGGCGTGGTTTCGCTGAAAAAGCCGGTTTCGCCCAGAGCGCCGTAAACTTCGTCGGTCGAAATATGATGGAAGCGGCAGTCCCCGTATCCGGGTTTTACTTTGTGCGGTCCTTCCATCCAATGGTTACGGGCGGCATCAAGCAAAGTAAAAGTGCCTACCAGGTTGGTTTCGATAAAAGCCCGCGGCCCGCTGATCGAATTGTCGACATGGCTTTCGGCGGCAAAATGCACGACCCCGCGGATGTCATGTTCCTTAAACAGACGCGCTGCCAGTTCCGCATCGCAGATATCACCCCTGACGAACCTGTAATTCGGCGCCCCTTCACATTCCTTGAGGTTGGCAAGGTTGCCGGCATAAGTCAGCTTGTCAAGGTTAATAATCATATAATCGGGATATTTTTCCACCCAGTAAGGCACGAAATTCGAGCCGATAAAACCGGCACCGCCGGTAACGAGAACGGTTTTCATAAGTTGTTTTCCTCCAAATTGTCAATACATTCCCTCAAAGCGTCGCGCCAGTGGCGGATGCGGATGCCGAAATCTTTTTTGATCTTCGCCTTGTTTAAGACCGAATACGGCGGTCTGGCTGCTTTCGACGGATATTCCCAGCTCTCGATCGGCCGGATGTCGCAGGAAAGGCCGGACATTTCAATAATTGCCCTGGCAAAATCATACCACGAGCAGACTCCTTCGTTGGAAAAATGATAAATGCTTTTCATTCCCGGCCTGATCTGCGGCAGAATATGCACGATCGCCGCCGCCAGGTCGCCGGCATAGGTCGGGGTGCCGACCTGGTCGAAAATCACCTTCAGCATGCCGCGTTCCTTGCCCAGACGTCGCATGGTCTTGACAAAGTTGCTGCCGTATTCGGAATAAAGCCAGGAAGTGCGGATGATAACGGCCGTATCCGCCCGCGACATCACGATTTTTTCCCCTTCAAACTTGGTACAGCCGTAAACCGACTTCGGCCGTGCGGGATCGGTTTCGATATAGGGAACATAGTTTTTGCCGTCAAACACGTAATCGGTCGAAATATGAATAAGCGGCACGCCGCTGACCGCCAGGTTGGCCGGCCCCTCAATGTTGATTCTGGCCGCCGTTTCGGCATCGTCTTCCGCTTTGTCCACCGCCGTATAGGCCGCGCAGTTGATCACCGCCTGATAACGTTCGGGATTGACCACCAGCCGCACCGCCTCCGGGTTGGTTATGTCAAGCAGGTTGCGGTCGGTATAATCGGCCTTGTCGCCGAGCAGCCTTTTCAGTTCGCTGCCGAGCTGGCCGTTGCTTCCGGTTACTAAATACATGTAATCTCCTTTAACAGCGGATTATGCCGGTCCTTTTCCGAAAGAACCGCCTTGTCGGTATCTATTTTCCAGTCAATGCCCAGAGCCGGGTCGTTGTAAAGCAGCCCGCCTTCGGCCTCTTTGCAATATACGTTGTCGCATTTGTAGGCAAACACGGCAGAGGGGGTGAGCACCGAAAAGCCGTGACCGAACCCGCGCGGAATCATCAGTTGTTTTTTGTTTTCCGCCGACAGTTCGACCGCCACGTGCCGGCCGAAAGTCGAAGATCCGGGACGCAGATCGACCGCCACGTCCAACACCGTTCCTTCCAGAACCCGCACCAGTTTGGCCTGGGCAAACTCGCCCTTTTGAAAGTGAATGCCGCGGATGGTGCCGAAACAGGATTTCGACTGGTTGTCCTGAATAAAATCGCAGTCAATTCCCTGCTCTTTCAGCTTCGCCTTGTTCCAGCTTTCGAAAAAATAGCCGCGGGCGTCTTCAAAAACCTGAGGTTCAATGATAAAAACCCCGTCGATTGCCGTTTTAGAAACCTTCATGATAGTCCTCGTAAACACGTTTAAGATAAGCTTTGTAATCCACGCCGTCTTTCAGCCCGTCGATCAGCGCCAGAAGCTCTTCGGAAGAAATGAAACCGCGGCGGTAGGCAATTTCCTCGATACAGGCGATTTTCAAATCCTGCCGCTTCTCGATAATGCCGATAAAATTCGACGCTTCCAAAAGCGACTGCGGCGTTCCCGCGTCCAGCCAGGCATTGCCGCGCTTCATCGGCAGCACGTTTAAGCGCCCCTCTTCCAGATAAAGCCGGTTCAAATCGGTAATTTCCAGCTCTCCGCGGGCAGAAGGCTTGAGGTTCCGCGCTTTTTCCACCACATCGGATTTGTAGAAGTAAAGACCGACCACCGCATAGTTTGACTTCGGCTGTTTGGGTTTTTCCTCAATCGATACCGCTTTGAAATTCTTGTCAAACTCGACCACGCCGAAACGCTGCGGATCCGACACGTGATAACCGAACACGGTGCCGCCGGGATTGTTGGCAATTTCCCGTTCAAACAGACGCTGCTGTTCGCCCATATAAAAAATATTGTCGCCCAAAATCAGGCAGACGTCGTCACTGCCGATAAAATCCGCGCCGATGGTAAAAGCCTGGGCAATGCCCTTCGGCTCTTCCTGCACCTTGTAAGAAAGCTTCAGCCCCAGACGGGAACCGTCGCCGAAAAGTTTTTCGATGTTCGGCGTGTCCTGCGGGGTCGAAATAATCAGGATTTCGCGGATGCCGAACAGCATCAGGGTGGAAAGCGGATAATAAATCATCGGCTTGTCATAGACCGGCAGCAGCTGTTTGCTGATGACGTTGGTCAGAGGATACAGACGGGAACCGCTCCCGCCGGCCAGAATAATGCCTTTCATTTTTAAATTCCTCAAAGTTAGTCTTGCTTATGCCTGCCATATTACTCCCTGACATTGACAAATCAAGAAAATTGCCGTTTCTGTTCACAACTGTCTTAACGGCCGGCACATAGAGAAAGCGCTTGTATTTAAGAGATCAGCGGTTATACTTGACGCATCATACGGATAAACTTTTCACCCGACGGAGAAAAAAATGAACGACCTCATCAGCGTCATCGTCCCGGCCTACAATGCGGAAGCCTTCATCGAACGCTGCCTGAACAGCCTCCTCAGACAGACGTACGAAAACCTCGAAATCATCTGCATCAACGACGCTTCGACCGACAACACGGCACAGACCGTCAAAAAAATCAACGACCCGAGGATTCGTCTGATCAACAACGAACAAAACCTCGGCATCAGCCTCACCCGCAACCGCGGCATGGAAATTGCCCGCGGCAAATATATCGGCTTTATCGATTCCGACGATTTCGTCGATCCCGATTTTTACGAAAAACTCCACCGCGCGGCGGTTGCAAACGACGCCGAAGTCGTCACCGCCGCCACTTCCGTCGAATGGCCGGACAAAACCAAAATCTGGGCCGGCCGTCCCGGCATCTGCACCGGCTTCGCCGACAAGCTGAAAGCGGTCAGGAACGGCAGCTGCTGGAACAAGCTCTATCAAACGGACTTTCTGCGCAAGCACAAACTGGAATTCCCGGCCGGGCTGATTGCCGAAGACAATTTTTTCATCATCCGCTGCCTGCATTGCTGCGCCGGACTCGCCGTCATCGACGATACCCGTTATCACTACATCATGATGCCTTCTTCCCTCACCCACGATCCGCAAAAAGCGGAAAAGCGTAAAAACGACAGTCTGACCATCAGCCGCATGATTGTCGAATTCATTGAACAAAACGCGCCGGAACACAAAAAGGCGGCGGTTGCCTTCATTATCAAAAACGTGGTTGCGGCGCAATATTTCGCCGACATCGGCTACTACCGGCAGTTCAAAGCCTTCGCCGGCTTTTCCGGAATGTTGTTTAAGGCCCGCTTCAAGGCCTTGCGCCGCAAATGGACGGGAAAAATCAAATAAGCGTCGGCCAAAGGCCGAAATAAAAAAACGACGATTAAAATCAACGCCGCCGGTGGAAATTTTCCGCCGGCGCGCTTATTTAAACAGAACCTTCAATCATCAAACGGAGCTGTCAATGCAAAAAAATCGCGTTTTAACGGCGGAACAATACAATATTTTGCGGCATCGGGCCACTGAACCGGCCTTTTCCGGCAAATATTACCAGTTTAACGAAGAAGGCACCTACGTCTGCGCCGGCTGCGGCAACCCTTTATTTACTTCCGAACAGAAATTCGACTGCGGCTGCGGATGGCCTAGCTTTGACGCCGCCATTCCCGGCAGTGTCAGGATGGTTCCCGACTACAGCTACGGCATGAGCCGCACCGAAGTCTGCTGCGCCAACTGCCATTCGCATCTCGGACACGTGTTTGACGACGGCCCCACCCTCACCGGCAGCCGTTTCTGCATCAACTCGCTGGCGCTCGAATTTCATCCCCGCCGCAAGAATTAAATCTTGAGGAAACGGCGGATTTCCTTCTTCAAAGTACGGGCCATCAACGGTCCGACATGCCCTTTTTCCGGCACAATTATCAGTTTGGACGCCGGCAGCGCCTTATGCAGGCGCCAGGCGCCGATCAGCGGACAGACCATATCCAGCCGGTTATGAACGATCAGCGCCGGCAACTCCCTGATCCGCTCGATGTTGCTCATGATCTGGTCGTCTTTGAGCATAAATCCCGCTGCCGCATAGTTGATGAAAATCCTCGCCGCATTGACGTCGTCCTGAGTTACTTCCTTTTTCTCAAAAGCGGGCACCAGCTGCCCCAGCACCCGCTCGTAATTGCCGTAAAGGGAAGCCGCCTTAACCTGATCGGAGAGATTGCGGGAATTGACCATTTCGGCGTAATATTCCGGCAGATTTGCATTTTCCGGCATATTGCGGCGCAGTTTGTCCATCACGTCGGGATAAAACCAGCCGCTGACGTCATCCGTCCAGCCGGCGGAGATTTCGTCAGCAAGGAAAATTTTTGAAAGCAGCAGCGCTTTCACCCGCTCGGGATATTTTTCGGCAAACAGAAGCGCCAGCGTCGCCCCCCAGGAACCGCCGAGCAAAATAACCTTTTCCTTTATATCCAGAAAATCAAGCAGACGGGCAGCGTCTTGCAAAAGGTCGGCGGTGGTGTTGTGCGCGGTTTCTCCCGACGGCTGCGAACGACCGCACCCGCGCTGGTCAAAAAAGACGACCCGGAATTTGCGGCGGTCGAAAGCCTCCGCATGACGAAGGCGGGAAGCGCCGCCCGGCCCGCCGTGAAAAACCAGCACCGGCTTTCCGTCTTTGCTGCCGGCTTCCATAAAAAACACCTGATGTCCGTCTTCCTCGGGCAAATATCCCTGATTAAAAACTTTGGGAGCAAACCAATTAAACATGAGCATTTACCTTTTCTTTATTTTTATGTTTCATATTAATATAATCAAATTAATAATAAAGTAAAAAGGATATTTACCCATGAGACTGATTATTTCTCCCGATTACGAGCAATGTTCGCAGTGGGCCGCCGATTACGTCGCCTATAAAATCAAGGCCGCGCGCCCGACGGAAAACAAACCTTTCGTCATGGCCATTCCCGCCGGCAGCTCGCCGCTCGGCATGTTTGAACGCCTGATCGGCATGTTCCGCAAAGGCAGACTTTCGTTTCAAAACGTCGTCATTTTCAACATGGACGAATATGTCGGTTTAAGCCCCGAAGACGAACAGAGCTACCACAACTTCCTGTGGAAAAACTTTTTCGACCATATCGACGTAAAAAAAAGCAACGTTCATCTTTTGAACGGACAGACGACGGACTTTGCCAAAGAATGCACGTCTTATGAAAAGCTGATCCGCAGTTACGGCGGCATCGACCTTCTGATCGGCGGAGTCGGCGAAGACGGCCACGTCGCCTTTAACGAACCGGGTTCTTCTCTTGCTTCCCGCACCCGGGTAAAAACCTTAAACAAAAACACCGTCAAAGCCAACGCCCGCTTTTTTGACGACAATACCGACCTGGTACCGAGAAACGTCCTGACCATCGGCATTGCCACCATTATGGACGCCAAGGAAGTGATGATCATTGCCAGCGGCGACAAAAAGGCAAAAGCCCTGCACTGCGCCATTGAAGGCAGCGTCAACCACATGTGCCCGGTAAGCATTCTGCAAATGCACCCCCACGCGCTGATCGTCTGCGACGAAGAAGCCACTTCCGAACTCAAAGCGGAAACCGTCCGTTACTTTAAGGAAAACGAAGAAGTCAAAATGCCGCAGAAGCGCAGATAACTCCTGCCGTTTAATAGATATCCCCCGGTAAACAGGGGGTGCTAATCAGCTACAAACCTCACGGTTTGACTACATTTGTTGGCGTGGAACAGTGTCTAACGACATCTTGGCATTCAGCCCCGAGTAAACTCGGGGTTTTCTGTAAGGAATGTAATAAAACTTCCGCCGGCCGTTTGGAACCTCAAACGCCGGATTTCAGACTTCGCATCTTCACGGCCGGACGGAAGCGTTTGCGTCCGCCTGTCCGTACCGACGTCCGAACCATAAAAGAAAAGCCTTTTCTTAAAAACTTTTAAGAAAAGGCTTTTTTGTTCAGTGCCGCATGTTCACATGTTTATCCGGCGGTTTTTGGCTTCTCTGGAACGAAATCCCCATTTGGCCTCATACTCTTTGATCAATTCCTTGTTGCCGCTCTTAAGCAAAGCCACCTCGCCCCGTTCGGACAAAGGAAATTTTTCATACAGTTTGCGGGTTGCGGAAACAAGCTTACTGCTTATTAAAGCTTCCTCGGCATCCACCCACAAAACATGGTACAGATCAAGATACCCCAAAATCAGCGCCTCTATTTTCAAACGCACCATCAACAATTCGTTAAAACTGTCGAAATTCCCTTTTTGCGCTGCCAGCAAAATCAAACGCACGTCCTTTGATGCTATCAACAAAGTCAAACCGTCGCGCGTCAGCTGTTTTGTACGCAGATAAAGTTCCCGTTCTTCGTATGATCCGGATTTCAGCACGCCAATATCCTCTTGCACACGTTCCGGCGTTTCCCAGAAATATTCCATAACCATAAAAATTTAAGTAAATAATAAAATTTTGACCCCAAAAAAAATATATCCGACGGCGGCAACTGTCAAGAAAATATTACTGCATGGCAATGCTCAGCCCGCACATGAGGACAAAACCGGCAAAGAACGCCAGCGCCGACTTTTTGCTCTGTTTGGCGTCGTAAGTTTCGGGCAAAACCTCGTTGACAATAACAAACAGCATCGCCCCGCCGGCAAAAGCCATTCCGAGCGGCACCATCAGCGACCCGAAGTCGGCGATCAGAAGCCCGAAAACCGCCCCCAGCGGCTGCATCATTCCGCTCAAAGTCGCGGCCAGAGCGGCCTTCAGGCGGGAATAGCCGGCCGCGATCAATGCAATTGCCACGGTCAGCCCCTCGGGAATGTTTTGCAGAGCAATGCCGATGGTCAGACTTTCCGGATTGCTCAAATTTTCACCGCCGTAAGCCACGCCGATCGCCAGCCCTTCCGGCATCTTGTGAATGCTGACGGCAATTACGAACAGCCAGGCGGCGCCGATATTCATCATGCCGCCGTGGTGCCCGGAAATTTCATGTTCGTGCGGCAGCAAAGCGTTCAGCATCCCGATCAGACTCATGCCGGCAAACACCGCCGCCGAAAACCACAACGCCGTTTCCCCGCTGCCGGGCAGCAGCTGCTTAAGCCCGGTCAGCGCCGGATCCATCAGCGAAAAGAACGCCGCCGCCAGCATTACTCCGGCCGCCGTGTTCAACATCAGATTGATGTCGTCTTTCGAATAAACCGCCTTGAAAAAAGTGAGAAAGCCACCGGCTCCGGTCACCAGACCGGCCAAAATCGAAGCCGTCAGCCCTTCCGCCATAAAACCCGTCATATATCCTCCCGTCCGAATTCAAAAAGCCTGCGTCAGTATAATCGCAAAAACGCTGTTTCGGCAACCGGAATTTTTAGCTTTGCGGCAACGGAGAAAAACCGAACCTTTCCCGGACAAAATCCCCTGTCTCACGACGCATTTTCCCGTTCAGGCCGCTGTCGTCATGAAAACGCTGCAAAACGTCAAACATCATGTCGACCAGGTTAAGCCGGAGACAAAAAGCCGCCGAACTGCCATAGTTGAGATCATAAATCCAGCTGACATATCCCAGCATTTCGTCCGCCCGGGTGCGTATCTTCCGCCGGTCGACCGGCTGATGCCGCCAAAAGTCTTCCAGCACGCCGGCAGATATCCGCCGCCTTTTGTCGCTCACCTCTTCCGGATAAGGCACAAACAGGGGCACCAGCATCTTTTGATCATACATCATCAGGTTAAAATTGGCAATTTTATCGGCGTCACGGATCAGAAAAAGTATCTTTTCCACCTCCTCCTTCAAAACCGGATCGGCAATCGCACAATATTCTTCGTCTTTGTAAAAATCGCCGATCAAATGCCCGTGATGCTTAATCGGCAGCGTTATTCGCACATCGCTGTAAAGCGGAATTTTCCTCAGTTTTTCCCCTCCCGCAACGCTGTGGTCAAACGGACCTTTGGCGCCGAGAAAACGTTCCCGGATTTCGTCAAAACGGGCAATGTCGTGCAGCAGCACCGCCGTTTTCGCCAGATCGACGAACTCTTCTCCCCGGCCGGCAAACCAAGGTTCGTGCCGGATGATGAAATTTCCCGCGCCCAAAACCTGCAGACTGTGGCGGTACTTTTCGTCGGCATAAGCCGCATAATGAGGAGAAACCGCCACAATTTCCCGGTTCCCGTAATATTCGTCAAGCAAAAGCTTTCGTGCCCCGTCAAGCATTTTTCCCTCCCGCATTCATTATCAAACGGCGCCGGTTACTTTTCCGTAAACAAAACGAAAAAAACGCTTGCCAAAAGAACAAATTTAGAACATTGTAGTTTTCGGCGGATAACTGCAAAGCGCCGTTTGCAATCGACGGCAAATTATCGGATAGTAGAAAACAAATTAAGACAACAAACAGGAAAGTACAAGCAAAATGGAAAAAGACAAAGCATTGGACGCTGCCCTGACCCAGATTGAAAGAACCTTCGGCAAAGGCTCGATCATGCGGCTCGGGCAAAACACCAACATCGACATCGAAGCCATTTCCACCGGTTCGCTCGGAACCGACATCGCCTTGGGAATCGGAGGTTTGCCCAAAGGCCGGATCATTGAAATCTACGGACCGGAAAGCTCCGGCAAAACCACTTTTGCCTTAAGCGTGGTGGCTCAGGCGCAGAAAAAAGGCGGCATCTGCGCGTTTGTCGACGCCGAACACGCCCTGGATCCCTCTTATGCCAAAAAAATCGGCGTAGACATTGAGAACCTGCTGGTTTCCCAGCCGGATTCCGGCGAACAGGCGCTGGAAATCGCCGACACGCTGGTACGCTCCGGCGCCATTGATGTACTGGTCGTCGATTCGGTCGCCGCTCTCGTCCCCAAGGCCGAACTGGAAGGTGAAATGGGCGATTCCCACATGGGGCTGCAGGCTCGCCTGATGAGCCAGGCGCTGCGCAAACTGACCTCCACCGTTTCCCGCTCCAACACGCTGATCATCTTCATCAACCAGATCCGCATGAAAATCGGCGTCATGTTCGGCAGCCCGGAAACCACCACCGGCGGCAACGCGCTGAAATTCTATGCCTCGGTGCGTCTCGACATTCGCCGCATCGGCTCAATCAAAGACAAAGACGAAGTGATCGGCAGCCAGACCAGAGTTAAAATCGTCAAAAACAAAGTGGCTCCTCCGTTTAAGACCGTCGACTTCGACATCATGTACGGGGAAGGCATTTCCAAAACCGGCGAGCTGATCGACCTCGGCGTCAAAGCCGGTCTGGTCGAAAAATCCGGCGCATGGTTCTCCTATAAGGGCGAAAAACTCGGCCAGGGGCGGGAAAACGCCAAGATATTCCTGCGCGACCATCCGGAAATTGCCAACGAGATCGAAAACAAAATCCGCGCGGACGCCGGCCACCTGACGGTGGAAATGATGGGCGACGACGAAAACGAAGCCGTCGGCGAAGATTAAACATCTTTCCGGAAAAATACGGTTTTTGTACCGCACAAAGAAGCCTCCGGTTTTTACCGGGGGCTTCTTTTAACCCGAAAAATCTCCGCCGACCCGCAAAGGAAAAACCACGCCGGCAAAAACCCGGGCACCGCGGGCAATTCCGGCGAACGCCGCAGAACAGGCATTCCTGCCCGCCGGATATTTTGAATAACTGCCGCAAGCGGCTTTTTTTTACCCGCCGTTTTGAAAGCTATATTGTCAAGGAAACATACTCTGCGACAGTAAAAAAGGCGCCGATAACGCGCCTTTTTTTCTCGGGCAAACACGCTGCCCTTGCTTTTTTGCGGACAGCACCGATCGCCCTGCCCGCCGGTCCTGCGGGAAAAGAAACGGCGTTTTACCCGCCGTATCCCGGCAGCGTTTCCTTGTTGTCGTCATAAAGTTTCAGGGCTTCCCTGATCGTTTGCCTGGCATCCTCGGGACCGAGAAACGTTTCAATAATCACTTCTTTGTTTTCAAGAATTTTATAATCCTCAAAAAAGCGTTTCAGCGTTTTCAGGCAATGGGGCGGCAGTTCGTCAATCGATGTATAATGATTGTATTCCGGATCGTCAACATGAACGGCAATAATCTTGTCGTCCGGTTCGCCCTGATCAATCATTTTCATCACCCCGATCGGCCGCGCCCGTACGATCGTCAGCGGCAGAACAGGCTCCTGCCCCAGCACCAGAATATCCAGAGGATCGTTGTCGCCGCAATAACTGCGGGGAATAAAACCGTAATTGGCGGGATAATGCACCGCACTGTACAAAATCCGATCCACCTTCAGCAGACCGCTCAGTTTTTCCAGTTCGTATTTGACGTTGGAACCTTTCGGAACTTCAATGATGGCATTGATGATCTCCGGCCGTTCCTTACCGGCGGTAACGCCGTGCCATGGATGCAGCATATTTTAAAAATCCTTTCTTAAAAATAACTTTTAAAGTCAATGCCGATGACAATATAATAAAAAAAATCCCTTTTCAAGAGCCCGGGCATCATTCTGCACGGCAAACTTCTTCCAGCCGCCCGCTCTCAATGCAGAAATACCAGCCGCAGAGCCGGAGTTTTCCGGCCGCAACCTTCTCGGCAACGAAAGGAAAAGTTTGCAGGTTGCGGACTGAGATTGCCACCGCTTTCTTTTCGCAGTCACCGTAAACGTCCGCATCGTTTTTCCGCTCCCGTGCCGCTTCGTCGGCAATGCTCAGCCAGGAGTCGATAAAATTGTGCTCATGTCCGTGATCGTCCACCAGCGTTTTTATCCCGCCGCAATGGCTGTGCCCGAGAACAACGATGTTTTCCACCCCGAGATGGCGCACCGCATACTCAATTGCCGCCGAAGTGCCGTGACAGTGCACAAAATCGCACTCAAACGGCGGCACCAGACTGGCCACGTTGCGGATGACAAACAGCTCGCCCGGCTCGCTTTTGAAAATAATCGACGGATCCACCCTCGAATCGCTGCAGGCGATGACCAGTGTTTTCGGCGCCTGTCCTTCGGCGGAAAGCTTGCGGTAAAGCTCCGGCGAATGAACGAAATATTCGTCGTAAAATTGTTGATAACGATCCAAAAGCTTGTTGATTTCAGTCATTTTTCAGTTTTCTCCAACATCAGGCTCATTTTTTGCTCCTGCGGAACAAAGCCCGATTTCCGATAAAATTCAACCGCGCCGCGGTTATCGTTAAACACGCCGAGCTTAATTTCCTTAAGCTGCCGTTCCCGGCAAAAGGAAAACAGCTCACCCATCAGCCGACCGGCAATTCCCCGCCGGCGAAAGACCTCTCCCACGACCAAAGTATCGACATGGCAGACATCAGGGTTTTCCAGCCAGGGAGAATGTTTGACCGCCGCCGTCAGCAGGCCGGCCAACCGTCCCTCTTCCGCTGCCGCGAAAGCAATCTTGTTTTCATCGGCAATAAAGCTTTTCAGATTCTCCTCTTCCAGAGCATAGTCAAGCGGCGCAAAATAACCTCCGAGCAGCCGCCGGTGATGCTCTCTTATCTCGTTGCACAGCTCAAGCGCCGCCGGCAGGTCGGCAACCGTCAGCCTTCTGATTTCCGTCATCGTCCGCCCCGTCCGAAAACGTTTGCCCCCAAAGCACCGCCCTCCGGCAGCATCTTGTCCCAAAACACTTTCATCGTCCGATAATAGTCCGGATTCTGCTTAAAATAAGCGTTGATTTTGGCACAGGCCTCGGGCGGAAAAAGCTTTTTGCCGGGCATGGCCGCAACCGCCGGCAAATAACGCCGGGAGGAGTGCCGGGGACGGCGAAAGCGCCCGCATTCCCCCTGACACTCCTCCCGTATCTGCCACACTCTGATAAAAAGCCCGGTATCTGATTGCAAAAATTTCGAGCATGGTATGCTCTCAATTTTTGCAGGAGCGCCAGCGAAAAAGCGGCTGCCTGCCTCGCTGCCTCTGGCACTTACGCAATCTTTCAGCAACTGTTGAAAATCATCGCCGCCGCCGCGGGCATAAACTTTTTGCAGATTTCCAACCATCACTGCCACTGCCTCGTCTTCCGGCGTTTCCGCCGAAGGAACTTTAAAATCCGGCCGCCATTTTTCGTAACGCGATCCCCGCCAGGGAGTCTGGTCAAGCGGCTGCGGCCGGCGAAAATCAAAAAAGGCGTTCATCGCCTGCCGGCGCGCATCTTTTCTCAGCCGCCATTCCTCCGTCGGCGGCACTTCCCGGTCCATGGTGCTGACAACCGTTGCGTCATAACCCGCATCAAACAGCAGTTTCATGGCATTCAAATCGCAGGCCGCCTCTTCGTTCGACAACAGCGCACGCACCCGGTCATTCCCGTGCTGCCAGGAAAGATGCGACAACTCGTGTCCGAGGATAAAAGCCAGCTCGTCCTCGCTCTCGATTGCGGCCAGTTTTTCCCGGTTGAACATAACGACAAAATCCCTGCCCGAAAGATCTGCCGGATCCGACCGGTATTCGCTGCTGCTGATCCTTGCCGGGCTTTTGTCCGGACGATCCTGCAGATAAAAGCCGATCCGGTATTTTTTCAGCGGATTCTCCTCATCCGGCAGAGAAGCCGTCAGTTTTTCCGCCAAATTGCGCATAAAACCGTCAAAAGCAGCGGCACCCCGGTCGTCCAAAGACACCAGATGATTAAAATCCGCCAGATCAATATCAGGCAGACAGCCCCCGTTTTCGTTCTTTTCCATCGTCGCTCTCCGTTTGTAAATCTCGGGCAAAAGTATAACATCCGGAGACACGGCATGTCAAAACCAAAATCTCAGATAACCGGATTATAAGCCCATTGAAGCAAAGCCTGACGCTGCCTGGTCCGGCAGGCAACATCCAACGGCATGCAATTTTTTTCTACCTGTGCCAAATGGCGGCGGAACGAACGCCAGCGTTTGATTTGTATTTCGTCCGCTTCGGGCAGACGGCGGCCGTAATAATAGCGGCAATACCACTGAAACCAGCCGCGGACATCCGGCCCAACAATCCAGCCGCGGCGCCGCCATTCGTTTAAGGAAAGACGCGATTTGACGCCGAAATAGTTATAAAGGGGATTGCTTTTTTCCGGCGACAGAATCGCATGTTCAAACCATTCTTCGGGAAACTCTTCCCAGCAGTCGGTCATATATTTGCCCTCAAATACACCCATGGCAAGCATCTGGATCGGCGTCAGTTCCGGTTTGAAATCGGGATGAAAGTTCTTGCCTTCCGGTTCCGTCAGCATATAGCGGTAATTTTTCTGCATCTTGTCGTTAACGACCACCTCCGTCGGTTCCCGCTTCTCAATCACCGCCATCCGGCAAAACCGGCAATGTTCCGGCATTTCAAAAGAACGTCCGCCGCTCACCGTTTCCTGCGCCATTTTCTTTCTCCTGTTTGTCCAAGCCGTTTTTCTTAAAAAAACATGTTCACGGGATATATAATCCCCTCCGTTGCGTTTTTAACGCTTATATAATTAATTGTTTATCCGTCATTTATCAAAAAATTATACAAATGATGCAATTTTTTGCTTGATTATTTATTTTAATGCGTGTATAAGTCTTCCCGTAAACAAGATGGGCGCTTAGCTCAGCTGGAAGAGCATCTCGTTTACACCGAGAGGGTCGGGAGTTCGAACC
>ENA-ORNF01001943-ORNF01001943.1-human-gut-metagenome-genome-assembly--contig:-NODE-1943-length-16479-cov-2.072029_pt1 | contig 16479 bp, 10 predicted proteins | sample MGYA00242110_ERZ509012 | MGnify/ENA primary metagenome ERZ509012 (study PRJEB26280, sample SAMEA2338714) | human gut metagenome | biome: human gut; feature: human-associated habitat; material: faeces...
TATGCTTAGCACAGTAGTGTTATCGAACGAGAACCAAACTTGCCGAGGTTGGGAAGCCCCCACCTCTACAGGTGGGGGAGGATGTCACACTTCATGACCTTATTCCTTCTCCAGAAACATACTCTTCAACAGATGCGTTCCCGCTTCCGTCCGAAATACTTTTCTGCAGAAATTTTCAATCGCCTGTTTTGAATATTCGCTCTCGCCGGCATTGACTAGAAAATCGGCTTCCAGCAGGATCTGGTAATCCATTCCCTCTACATTTGTATAGGTATGATGATGCGTAACCAGCCATGTGATGCGTTCGACATCCAGTTCTCCTGCCGCCTTCCGAACTGATATAGAGTGTTCCGTCATATTCGACGGCGGGGCCCAGAATGCCCAGATTGGCGTTCAGGATGGTGGCGGGATTGTAAAAGTCGAACAGGTGGCCGTAAGGATTGTAGTAATCAACTCCACCGGCATAGGTTCCGATCCAGATGGTTTGCATCCGGTCGAAGAGTATGCTGTACACCGAATGATGGCTCAGACTGCCCTGTGCTCCGTGTTTGTAAGAAGCGATGCGGCTCGTCACAGGATTAACGATATTCAGTCCGTCGAAAGTACCTATCCACATTTCTCCTGCAGGAGATTCTTTGATGCAACGGATATCGTTGTTGGACAGTCCGTTGGCGGTATTGTAATATATCACTTCCGATAAGTCATGCCTGATGACGCAAACTCCGTCTTTGTAGGTTCCTATCCAGATGTTATCTTTCTTGTCGATATATACATCTTTAATATAATTGGAGGGGATAGGCAGCGTCTTCGAATCTTTGCGGTACGAACGGACCACCCGGTTCTTCCGTGGATCGTATATCACCAGTCCGCTCATACTCGAAGCGATATAGAGAAGGTCGTCTTTCTCGATGATAGTACTTATGGAGTTGTTCGCCAGTTCTTTCAGAGGGATCTCCTTCAAGATGTCCTCCTTTGCATCAAAAACATATAAGCCGGAGATGGTTCCCACCCACAACGTGCCTTCCTTATCGGTGAAGAGGGATATGATTTTATTGTTGGCGGCATTAGCTTCAGGGTCGAAGTAATACCGTTTGAACCCGTTTCTGCGTTTATCGAGTTTGTTCAGTCCGTTTTCCGTTCCGAACCAGAGGTTGCCTTCCGCATCTTCGGTGATGCAGGCGATGGTATTGTTGCTGATACTGCATTCGTCGTCGGCATGATTCCAGAAAGTTTCGAAGTTATTGCCGTTGAACTTGTTCAGTCCGTTGCGGGTGCCGAACCACATATATCCCAGCCGGTCCTGGTAGATACAAGTGACATGAAGCTGTGATAGTCCGTTTTGGACTGATAAATTGGAAAAATGGTATCGTTGATTTGCGAAAATGATTTGTGGAAGGATAAAAACCAGCAAAATACATATCAGCTTCTTCATAAATGAACTATATTTGGGGTGTATGCTTTTCGTCTAGCAAAAATAATAAAAAAAGGGCAAAAGCAGGGCTTAACAAACTCATTTTATAGTATCAACACATCTATGGGCTATTTTTACAAGCTTTGGAAGGATTATTGCAAATGGAGAATCTTCCCTACAACTCTTTGACGGATTCTGTAAATGCCTTCTATCTTGTTATCACTATTTTTGTAACTGGAAGAATGAACCGAAAAACTTTCTCCGGCCGGGAAAGAATCGTTTTTGTTTTTCCGCGAACGTAAATATGAAAAACATTGTAATATGAAAAGAATTCCTATCTTTTTGATAAGTACCCTCTTCATGGTATTTATAGTTGGAACTCCCGCTTTGGCTTTTTCGCCCGGTTTGGACGAGGCGCAACAGAACACAGTTGTCGGCGGAGTTGTAGTCGATAAGAATAACGAGCCTCTCATCGGGGTATCGGTTATGGTGGAAGGGTCTTCCGGCGGAACGATCACGAATATGGATGGGAAGTTCTCCATCAGCCTGCCGAAGAACAAAACATCATTGAAATTCTCCTATGTAGGTTTCGCCACCCAGACAGTTTCGGTAAAGAACAAGAAAGAGGTACGCGTAGTGATGCACGAAGATTTGCAGCAACTGGACGAAGTAGTTGTGGTGGGCTATGGTGTGCAGCAGAAATCTCATTTGTCCGGTTCGGTGACAAAAGTCAATATGGACGGTATCGAAGACGTTCCTACCCCTCGTCTGGATCAGGCGCTGTTGGGTAAGGTGGCCGGTGTGCAGATTCTGAACACCACTTCCGAGGTGGGAGCCGATCCGGATATATCCATTCGAGGTACTTCTTCATTCAGTGCCAGCAGCAATCCGCTGATTATCGTCGACGGCTTCCCGGTGAGCGACGGTCTTGAATCGCTCAATCCGAGTGATGTGGAAAGCATCGAGGTACTGAAAGATGCCGCATCGGCGGCTATCTACGGTTCGCGTGCAGCCAACGGTGTTATCATGATTACAACTAAAGGCGGCGTTATCAGCAAACCTAAATATTCGGTGAAAGCCAAGTGGGGCGTAAAGTCGAACTATAAGTTGCATTCCGTGCTGAGCACGAAAGAATATCTGGATTTACGCATCAGGGAACATAATTTGTTGGGTACATCATTGTCTTCACAAGAGATGGCGTATGCAGCTATCAATAATAATACGGACTGGCAGCAGGAAGCCTTCAACGACAATGCTTACTATTATAATGTAGACTTCTCCGTCAGTGGTGGTAGCAGTGGTATCCGGTATTATATTTCCGGTGCTTATAACAGCGACGAGGGCATGATGCTGAAGAACTATTATAAAAGGTATAATGTAAAAGCGAGAATAGACGCCGATTTGTCCAAGCGCGTGACGGTAGGTATAAACATCGCTCCTTCCTATACCGAATCCGAACGTCCGGCAACCAACTTTACGGACTTTGTGAGAACCCCTTCCTGGATGCCGGTGAAGCATACCGAAGAGACATCCGCCATTACAGGTGTTCCGGTAGGAGAATATACGAGAGGTTCGCATTTTAATGGTAAGACCTATACAACTATTGATCCGCAGACGGGGCTGGAAAAGACCGTGACAGCTACCCCGTGGGGATCGACGAACAACAATCCCCGTGGAATTATCGATAATGTTTTTAGTCCGAAAGGGCAATACCGTATGCAATTGCAGGGATATATCGATATCAAGTTACTGAAAGAATTGCGTTTCCGCTCTTCCAATAGTTTCAATTTCAACTTTACTGAGACGGATACTTATCAGAATGTAGGGGCGAAAAGTGCAGGTGATTCCAATCGTGGATATTATACCTCCAGCAAGTCTATCAACCTGGCGTCGGAGAATACATTGAATTACAGTAAGAAGTTCAAAGGTATTCATCAGTTGGATGGGCTGCTGGGAGCCTCTGTCTATAAATATACGAATAAGAGGACGGGGATTCTGGGATTCGATTTTCCTACCGATTACATTCATTACTTGAGTGCGGCAGGAAGAATAGACCAGTACGAAGGTACCACCCTGCGTACCGGCACATGGAAGAATGACAATGCGATGGTTTCTTATTTCAGCCGTGTCAATTATGCATTGAAAGACCGCTATCTGTTGTCAGTGAGTTTGCGTACGGATGGAAGCTCCAAATTCGGTAAAGATAATAAATGGGGATGGTTCCCCTCCGTATCGGCAGGATGGAGAATCTCGGAAGAATCATTCATCAAAGAACGGGCGAAGTGGCTGAATCAGTTGAAACTGCGATTGAGCTACGGTGTGACGGGTACGGATGCTATCGAAAGCTATGCTAATACGGACCTGCTCGATTCGGCAGGTTATATCCTTGGCGAGGGCAACGGTTCGGTTGTCTCCGGACTGGCCAACAACTCCGCTTCTCTGGGCAACCGGGCCTTGCAGTGGGAACAAACCAATCAGGCGAATTTCGGTCTGGATATCTCTCTGCTGAACAATCGCATCGGGCTGACTTTCGACTACTATTACTCTATCACGAAAAGTCTGCTCTATCAGAAAACGGTTAACAGCATCGCCGGATATACACAAGCCTGGACAAATGAGGGTAAACTGAGAAACCGTGGTTTCGAGATGGAACTGACTACTTACAATATCAACAACCGACAATTTAAATGGAGCACTTCTTTCAACCTGTCACTGACGCGCAACAGGCTGCTCGACTTGGGCGGACCGTCCGAACAAGTCACGCCGGGCTCAAATAAAGAATACTACATTGCCCGTGTGGGTGATCCGCTGATCCAGTTCTATGGATTCAAAACAATCGGCGTATGGAAGAGTCAGGAAGAAATAGACAATAATCCGCATCATATCAATGACAAACCGGGAGGATTACGTGTAGCCAATACGAACGGTGATGATGTGATTGACGACAACGACCGTGTGCCTCTCGGCAATCCTTATCCTGACTTTATCTGGGGTATGACGAATACGTTGAAGTATCGCGACTTCGATTTGGCATTCACCCTTCAGGGTCAGGTAGGAGGAAAGGTGTATAACACCGACAATAATTATAATGAGTTCCGTATGTGGAATACGAAGTACGTGGCCAACCGATGGTTGAGCGTCGAATATCCGGGCGATGGAAAAACGCCTTTCCGCGACAACGGAATACAGCATTCACTGACCGACTATCAGATTGAGGATGCCGGATTTATCGCGCTGCGTGATGTCACTCTGGGTTACGACTTGCCGAGGAAGGCGGCACGCAAAGTAGGACTTTCCAAATTGCGGGTTTATGTTTCCGCACAGAACCTTCTGTACCTGTGGTCGGACGGCTATCGCGGTATCAATCCCGAAGCCCGCTATGCAAGCGGAGTATACCGGACGGCTATGGCCAGAAATGCTTTGCAGAGAGGAGCATTCCCTATTCAACGCACCTTCAGTGCTGGTCTGAATATTAACTTTTAAAAAAGAGAGAACCATGAAGAATATACTAATTTATCTACCGGCTTTATTTTTGCTGTTCGGCTGCGAGGATTTCCTGAACAGGGCAGCCTACGACCAGATGGACAGTGAGAACTTCTATCGGAACGCAGAAGAAATCAACGCCGCCGTGATGGCTTGTTACAATGGCATTCACGGAACATTGAACAATGAATTCTTTTTGACCGAGGTCCGTTCGGACAATACCAGGCATGAAGGACAGGGATCGACTACCGGGACTAGTCTGGAGATTGCCAATCTGGACCTTTTCAAGGTGGAGCCTTCCAATACGATCAATAATGCGTATTGGGAAAAGGCTTATCATAACATTGCGAATTGCAATACAGTGCTTGGACATTCGCAGGTGGTGACGAACGTGACGTTGAGAGAACAGTATGATGCCGAAGCCCGCTTTATCCGTGCCTATCATTACTTCAATCTGGTTCGCCTGTATGGACCGTTGTTTCTTGTGACTGAAAGAATCACGGCCGAGGAAGCTAAAAATTATGAGCGGAGTACGGTGGATGCCGTCTATCGGTTGATTATTGACGATCTGGATTATGCTTCCAGAAAACTGCCCGTTAAATATGACAGCAGTAATATCGGACGCGTAGACCAATGGGGAGCAAAGACGCTTCTTGGAAAGGTATATCTGACACTTTCCAAAAATGGAATGGACAAGGAGATGCTTACTCAGGCCAAACTCTTGTTGGAAGATGTGGAGAAGAACAGCGGATACGGACTGGTGACAAGCTCGTATGCGGATGTGTTCAGTATTTCGAATGAGATGAATAAGGAGATGATTTTTGTGTCCCGCTATCTGTCTGGAGGAAACGGACTGGGGTCGCCTTTCGCCAATTATTTCGCTCCGGTGAATAGTGAGAATATGATTTTGACCGGTAGCGGAAACGGCTACAACTGTCCGACGGAGGATTTGATCAGCACCTATAATTCGGAAGCAGGTGAGACTCGGAAAGATGTTATATTGAAGGAGTTCTGGATTGACCAGAAGGGGGCAACGCAATATGTGTCTTATGTGACGAAGTATCTAAGTCCGGTAACGGTGCGTTATGATGCTGAAAACGACTGGCCTATTCTCAGGTTTGCCGATGTGTTGCTAATGTTGGGTGAGATAGAAAATGAATTTAACGGACCCACGCAAAATGCACTCGACTATATCAACGCAACCCGTCTGCGGGCGGGACTGAAGAAGGTCGAAGAGGTGCAGCCCATTACAACCAAGTCGGAATACCGGACAGCGATGGCTAAAGAAAGACGGCTGGAGTTTGCTTTGGAGAACCACCGCTTGTTCGATTTGCTCCGGACGGAACAATTGATAAATGTAATGAGGAAACACTATACGACCGAACAGATGCGCAATAAGAGTACAGGTGCTCTGACCGATTACTATGCGAACGAGAAAACGCCCGTATATGTGAAAGACCCGCTTTTGGAAAACTGGCAATTACTGTTGCCTATTCCCTACAACGTGATTATTACTGCTCCGAACGCTACGCAGAATTCGGGATATTCAGGTGTGTGACAGACCATTTTGCCGTAAATTTAAAAACTTGAAATAATGAATATGAATCGATATATATATACATTAATGGCTGCCGTTGCCCTACTGCTGGGCATTACTGCCTGTAATGAGAAATTGAGCATGTTTGAGGCGAACCAGAATCCGCCCGAAGTGACCGACTTTAGTCCGAAGAACGGAGTGGCAGGAACAGAGATCAGTATCACGGGCGCTAACCTGCAAGAGGTAGACTCCATCAAGATAGGTGGAGTGAAGACGGACGTGAAGTATCGGATTAACCGCTCACTGGTTATTGCCGGAGTGACGAATGAGGTTGTATCGGGCATTATTGAGGTGTTTACTCCTTATGGGAGTATAAAGACCTCAGAAAGCTTTACGATGGAATATGTGATTCCCGAGCTGACCGGTTATGTGAATAAGTCCCGGCCGTATACCGTTGTTGGCCTGACGGGAGAGAACCTGGACATTGTGACGGGCGTACTTTTCGGAACCAAAGAGGCGACGGTTGTCACCCAGACGCGGGAAGAAATAGAAGTGGAAGTACCTTACTTTAAAGATGAGGCGGTGGATATTGTTTTGAATTATCAGTATGGGACGGAGATTCGCCAGGTGAGTACTTCCGGCACGCCTTTCTCACTGGAGCTGGCTTATCCGTCGGTCAGCGACTATCCGAGAATGACTTCCGCCGGCTCTTCGATTGAAATCAAAGGCGTGAATCTTACACAAGTAGACAGTGTGTTCGTGGGTGAATATAAAGCGGAAATCACCAAACGGGCAACCGATGTACTGACCTGTCAGCTGAGTGCGGAATACGAGGTCACAGGCACAAAGAAGATTACTCTTTATTATTATGACGAGACGAAACTGGAAACGGCCGAAGACTGCCAGGTCATTGTCCCCGAAGTATATATCTGGAAAAACATAACCCTTTACGGGCATGGCAGTGAGAATGCGAATCTATTTAGCGGAACAACCGGTAAATATTATAATCCTTGTGAGTTTGCGGATAATAAAGAGATTATCCATTTGTGCGCTACACAAAACAGCGACGGTATGCAGTTGGCAGGGTTCTCCAAAAAGCTGAATATTCATAAATTCAAATGTAACGGCAAGGCGCTCGAAGCCGACGGACTCAATCTGAGATTCCGCAAGCTGCTCGAAACGACTCCGGCAGAGAAAGCATATATGGATAAGATTAAAAATGGAACTTTGGAGAAAATCAGCATCGAGCAGGCGAAAGCTGACGGATTGAATCTGACAGGCAGCACCAAACAGGTAGCCCGTTATAAGCTTTTGGATGACAACTATAACAAGACCAATCTGGAAGGATTTGATATTGGAGGCATCAATTTGCTTTTGGTGTATAGTGATGTGGATGGCAAGAACCTGGTGGCAATAGGTTTTGTGGAACTTGTAGCAGTCCAGATGGAAAGTGTTTCCGACACTAAAGGTTCGATGACCTTGAACTTCTATTTCCAGAAAGATTAATGACTAAATGAAAGGAAGATATGAAAAAGAGTATATTTATTATATTACCGCTGATACTTTGGGCATTTGCCGCATGTGATAACGATGATTCCGAATGGGATAGCGGTAACTTGGGAGTGAACTCCGTAGAAGGGACGTGGCAACGTGTAGGGGCTTATCCGAAAGTGCTTGCCATTTTTGGCAGCGACTATACATCAACTATACAGACATTCGATGTGGATGATAATCTTGTGACCGATTACCCGCAAGGAAAATACCGGGTGGCGGGAGATTCGTTGCTCGTCTATGAACGCGGATTCATCAACCGGTTTGAATTTGATAATGACGAATTGGTGATAACCTACGGCTACAACGCTTCGAGACAAACGACTTACAGATATACCCGGGTGGAACCGGCAGAGCCTGAAGAGCCCGGAGTACCGGAAGATCCGACGGTCACCTCAGAGGATTTTCCTGCCACGGTAACGGAGGGAGAGCTGATTACCATTACCGGTACGCAACTGACATCTATCGAAAAAGTTTTGTTTGGCGAGACGGAAGCGGAAGTCATAAGTCTGGAAAAAGAAACACTGATATTCAAAGTTCCGGTTTTTGAGACTACTGCTACGGTAGCTGTGAAACTGGTTTATGCGAATGGTGAAAAAGAGATAGAATTGTCTCCTGCTTGCCAGGTAACGGTAATGGCATGGCTGTCTTATCCTAATCTTAAACTGGGAGCACATCGTAATTCTACTTTCGGAAGTATGATGATTGCCGACAAGGGCGAAGTGGTAGCTGCTTGTATTCTGACTACCGAGCGAGAAAGAGAAGTAGACTTTGCTACCATCTGCAATAGCCCTATGGATTTTAATCTGCAAAGTCCCGAACGGCTTGGAAAGAATTTGAGAAACTGCTGGTGTGAGGGAAAAAGACTGGAAGGACTGACTTCTTCTTCTGAAGCTGAAGATGTTGAGAGACTCTTCCCAAACTATTACTCCAATAAGACCACATTCCTGATATTGTCGGAAACGGATGAAGCACAGAAAGCTATTATTGATAAAGTGAAGGATGGCAAGATGGTAGAATTATCTACGGATGCATTTGCCGGAATGGATATAAAAAGACGGGATATACGCACGTTTAAAAAGGATGAGACAACAAAAGACGAGTCTATTTTCGAAGTTGGAAGCGTGATCGCCTTCAAAACACCGCATAAGGGGGATAAGATTGGTATCATGCGCATTCTTTCAATCGGTGTGGATTTTACTCAGGACTCTGCCTGGAATAATGAGAATGCAACTATAACTTTTGATTTGTATTATCAGAAATGATCGTTTCAAGTTTTTATGAATATAATTATTAAAATAATAATGTGATGAAAAAAGTAGTATTATCAGTGGCAATCATGTCTTTTGCTCTGTTGGCAAATGCGCAAGTTCTGAAAAAGGATCTCCTGAAAGATTATAAACCAGGTGACCAACTGGAAAAAGCTGTTTATGGTGATAAGAAAGAGCCGATTCGTACCGATTCCTGGAATGGGGCGTTTTCCACTAATCCGCTGGAAGGAGTAGGAAGTCCGTTAGTAGGCAAGGCGCTTTCTTATAAAGGGTATCCGGAAGGAGGATTATCCATAGATATAGGCAACTTTCCGGCTGATATCAAAGGTAGTCGTTTTAGTGTTTATTCTCTTACGGATGTAAATAAGGAATATAGAAAGGGAACCTATTATCTGGCTTTTCTAGCCAACTTCTCCAAGTTGGGAGGTAGCAACTTTGCCGATTTTGTGGCTTTGGATATTAATTATACGGGAGGAGCCAATAGAGGGAAGGTGTTTGTTGCACGCGAAGGTAAGGATAAGATTAAGTTTGGAGTCTCTGTACGCAATATGCGTACAGAGGGAACAGAAACTTATGATTATGACAAAACCCACCTTTTGATATTGAAAGTCGATTACGACAAGAATCAGGCTTCCCTTTTTGTTAATCCGGAATTGAGTAAGAAGGAACCTAAAGCTACGCTTGTTGCCGACGGTGAAGAGAATGATTTGAAGAATGGGTTGAAAGGGATTTCATTCAGATATCGCAGAGGATATAAGGGCAGAGTCGGTAATTTCCGTTTTGCTGATAACTGGGCGACTGCAATTGGTAAATAGAAAATAGAAGATGAGGGAAGTTTGGGCTTCCCCATTTTCATCTAGTCATTTTAGCAGTTTTTTCTTAATCATGCGGTTGCGGATCAGGATTCGTGTTTTTCTCGTATACCTTGAAATCCGCCAGTAGAATATGTTCATCTTTGATTCCGTTGGTTGGACGGTCATTTTCATCCGTCAGGGTTTTGCCGAAACTACGGTATATGCCGAATTTATTGCGGATACTTATTGCTCCCTTCCTCCATAAATCTATGTCATCAAAGGAACGTTGAACAAGTCTTTTCCCGTCACTGAGTCGGCTTAAAGTGATACTAAACGAGCCATTGTGGGTATAGTGCATTTCAGTTTCTACCTGAATCCATTCATCTTCGAAATCTTCCAATGGGAGATTGTCTATTATAGTACCTTTCGTTGTTTCTTCGGTATCTCCGTTATGAATGATTTGTATACGGCGATTACTCCCGTTTCCGTTGCTTCGTGCAGTGATAGTAATTACGGGTGAACCGTTGTTGCCTTCCTGTGCCTTTAGTTGATGTAAATGAGTAAAACTGCCGGACGGACGGAAATCTTTAGGAATCTTGAACTTCCATTTTAGTTGTTGCCATTCATCCCAGTTGCCGTTTAACTTATACCAGGAAGGCGTGGTCTGTGTTTTCATCTCATTGCGTTGGCGGTCTATTAATTTGCCACGGTCTCCATCCAGTGCTTTTTCATTGGCATGAATGGAGAGTTTGAAAATGTATTGTCGAATAAACAAATCATAAATAACTTCTCCGTGCACTCCGTCCTTGTGGTCTAAGGAAGAGCTGTTGGGATGTTCGGAATAGTCCCAACCAATCTTTCGCATATATTGGTGTATTTGAGTGTAGCCGGCTTCTACTAATTCGGCGCTGCCTTGCATACTGCCCTGCAGAACGTAATTGTTGCTTGGGGGAGGAATCACCGGTTCATCAGTGTCCGTATTTTCTGTTTGCGAGCAACTGCATAAAGGGATCAGGAGAGTAACTGTGAAAATTAATAGGTTTTTCATTGTAGATGGTGTCTTTTTGGAATTATTAATTGGATATTTAATGATAACCAAAGGTAGGTGTTTCTGTAGAAACCGGCTTTTTATATTTGCCCAAATATTTGTAATAATCTTCCAAGGAATCGTTGCAGGATGTACATGACTCCCCATTATTAAACATTTGTTCTATATAAATAAACAAGTGGTGGCTAAATTTGCATCGTTATTAACTGCATACTATTATGAAAAACTTAATCTATCTTGTTCCAACATTATCTTTAGTCAGCTGTACCTCTCAGCAAGTGGAAGAAAAGCCGAATGTGATTGTGATTCTTGCCGATGATTTGGGCTTTGGCGATGTCAGTGCTTATGGCTCGACTACGATTCATACTCCGAATATCGATAGCTTGGCTCATGGAGGAGTCTGCTTCACGAACGGATATGCTACTTCGGCAACGTCCACTCCCAGTCGTTATGCGTTGATGACCGGTATGTATCCGTGGAAAAATAAAGAAGCAAAAATTCTGCCGGGAGACGCTCCTCTCATTATCAATGAAAATCAGTTCACCTTGCCGAAGATGATGCAGCAATGCGGTTATGCGACGGGAGCTATCGGAAAGTGGCATTTGGGAATGGGAGACGGAAATGTCAATTGGAATGAAACCGTGAAACCGGGTGCAAAAGAAATCGGCTTCGATTATTCTTGCCTGATTGCGGCGACAAATGACCGTGTCCCGACTGTTTATGTAGAAAACGGTGATGTTGTGGGACTTGACCCGTCCGACCCTATCGAGGTGAGTTACGAAAAGAACTTTGAAGGCGAACCGACCGCCATTTCCAACCCGGAAATGTTGAAGATGCAATGGGCTCACGGACACAATAATTCAATAGTTAACGGAATTCCCCGTATAGGATATATGAAAGGCGGACAGAAAGCCCGTTGGAAAGACGAGGATATGGCCGACTATTTTGTAGATAAGGTAAAGAACTTTGTGACTGAACACAAAGATGCTCCTTTCTTCCTGTATTATGGCTTACACGAACCTCACGTCCCTCGTGCTCCCCACCAGCGCTTTGTGGGCAAAACAACGATGGGGCCTCGTGGCGATGCCATCGTTGAGGCAGACTGGTGTGTCGGCGAACTGCTTGCTCACTTGAAGAAAGAAGGATTGTTGGAAAAGACACTGATTATCTTCTCCAGTGATAACGGGCCGGTTCTGAATGACGGTTACAAAGACGGTGCTCCCGAACTGGCAGGCGATCATCTTCCTGCCGGAGGTCTGCGCGGAGGTAAATATAGTTTGTTCGACGGTGGTACGCATATTCCTTTGTTTGTTTATTGGAAAGGAAAGATTCAGCCGGTTGTGTCCGATGCACTGGTTTGCCAGGTAGATATTCTCGCTTCTCTAGGTTCGATGATACATGCCGATTTGCCGGAAGGTTTGGATAGTCGGAACTATCTGGATGCTTTCTTCGGAAAAGAGCAGACTGCCCGCAAGGATGTAGTGTTGGAAGCGCAGGGACGTATGGCTTATCGTTCAGGCGACTGGATTATGATGCCTCCTTATAAAGGTTCCGAACGAAATCTGACCGGAAATGAATTAGGTAATCTGGGTGAATACGGATTATTCAATGTAAAAGCCGACCGGACTCAACATCAGAATGTGGCGGCACAACAGCCCGAACTTCTGGACTCCCTGAAGCAGAATTTCTTTGCTGAAGTGGACGGTTATTATCGCAGTGAAGTAGAAGAAGAACCATTAAAATAAGGTCAAATGTTTATTCTGAACATAAATCCCGTTGATAAAACAATCGTTCTATTCTACCGGAGTTTATTTCTCTACCTTTGTTCTGTTCGATGTCGGACAATTAACCTTGAAGTATGTATATGAAAATGAAAGCTTTTTTAATGTTTGTATTGCTGTTCTTATGTTCGATGGGAACAAAGGCGCAGGATTTGGGGGCGAACTATAATGAAAATATAGATTACCCGATTACGGAAATAGAGATGTTGAAACAGTCGAAAGTGAGTTGGGTGAGAGGATTTATCAATATCCCCAATCTGTTTCTTCAGAATGAAAACGGGAAGATTGTTGGTGTGAAAGAAAATGCCATCAGGACACATATTCCTACATTGAAATTTATTCAGGCCAAGAAAGCGTTGGGCGACCGTGTGAAATTCATCTTGAGTCTGAAAATACCTTTTGAATTATATACCGATACGGTTCCCAAAGTAGGAACTAAGGAGATGGAGTACATATTTCAGGCAACGGAAATATTACTGAAAACCTATGATATGGCGAAGAATATTGAAATACTTGTCATGGGTAACGAGCCGGAATGGGAGAATGCATTGGATACCGATCTCTGTCATGCGGATGGTGAAGATTATCGGGCATTTCTGAATGAGTTTGCCAATCGGCTGACTACCTGGAAACAGGCTAATGGCTGGACATTAGATATTTATGCCGGAGCATTGAACCGTGTTTCCGAGTTGCCGAAGAGCGAAACGGTACCTGCGGTAGTCTCTGTGGTTAATAACAATCCTAATGTTGCAGGGCTCGACTTACACGTTCACGCATTGAAAATCAACCAGGCGGAAGATGATTTCCGTATTATCCGCGATAAATATGGTGTAACAAAGAAACTGATTTGTACGGAATTCTCTATGGTGCGTGCTTTAAATCCTCATGTAGCCGATGCGCTGGGAGAATGGGGCACCAAGCATGGTTATACGGCTGGGATGAAAATTTACGAATACCTTAATCTGATAGCCGAAAAAGCTAACGCCGGTACACCAGTTAGTGCTACCGAGTTCAAGAGCCTTTTTGAGAGTTATGCCTGGTATCCGAAGAACTGGTATAAGACTTTTTATGAGGTGTTCAAGAAATACGATACGTATGCCATTACCGGACGTTTCAGCGTGGTTCCCGGTGGGGCGAGAGCTGTTTACGATGCGAAGACTGAAATGTGGGAACTTGGAGGAATTTACTTTTCCCGTTATTTAGGACTGGATACAGACGGATTCTACAATCCCAATCCATTGTTGTATCCCGATTTCATCGTTGCCCGGGATGGATTGGCAGTTTCCAGTCTTATCGGAGGACAGCGGGAATTGTTCATTCGTTGGGGGAATGGAGCCGATAAAACAGGCATATTGTCAGTAACAGATGAAAATGGAACAGAGGTAGCACGTCGGTCGCTTGATTCGGAGAATGATTATACATTGGTTGAAAATCTTGTTCCCGGAACTGCCTACCATGTAGCATTGCTGAAATCGGATGATGCTGTGTTGTGGAAGGATGATGTTAAGACTAAGTTTGTAACAGGAAAGTTTCCTTTGTTGAAATATCAACAAGTGGATGAATATATGTTGGTACAACTATTAAATTTGCCGGATGATGTCTCATCTTATAAAGTAAAGCTGGATGGACAGGAAATCAATATAGTGAATAAGAACCTGAACGGACAAATACTTACCGCCGAAGTGACTTATAAGGATGGATCGGTGGAAATATTGTCGACAACTATTAGAAAGTAATTATCTTAAATTTATTCGCTTATGAAAGTAATATATGTAGTGTTGGTATGTTTGTTGGCTTTCACCTCTTGTGCGGAGACGGAATATGCCGAAAATGGGGTTGATAAGAAGAATATAACAGGATATACCGAAGTTGGGTTTTATAGTTTGGATGGAATTTGTACTTTTACAGAGCAGGAACAACTTCAGGCTGCAATTAATCCTAAACGGTTGACTTATCGCCTGCAAAATTCGGATCAAAGCAAATACATTCATGTGAAGTTTGACGGGAAGCCCACGGCTGTTGGTCAAAAGATAAAGACTGAATTCTCATTCCAAGGAGTTTCTTTCCTCAAAGAAGGGATGGAGATGGAAGTAGTTCGTATAGACGGAGATAAAGTTTGGTTGTCAGGAGATAACGTCGGTATAGTAATCCCTGTTTTTAATAATTAAAAGAAAGATATTATGAAAAGATACATTCCTATTGTAGCGTCATTAATGGTGTTTTCGTTGATATCATGTGGTGAAGTCATGGATCTGACACAGCCGGAAAAGGCTGAAGTTACCTATTCCAATATTACCTTGTCGCTTTATCAGACAGGCAAATATGATTTATATCTGGATGAGCCGGAATACCAATATAACATTATGGTGGAGAAAAGCCATTGCGAAAAAGAAGCAAAGGCGAAATTGGCTGTTGTCGATGCCAAAGAGTTTGGTGAAGAATATCACCTCTTACCTGTGGAATATTATGATCTGGATGGAAATAATTTTAATTTTAAGGGGGACGATGTCCTGCGTATGGTAAATTTGCGCTTCCATGATTTAGGTACGCTTGACGGATCAAAGAAATACGTTCTCGGTTTGAAACTGGTTTCCGACGATCTTGCAGTCAATCAAGAGAAAAGTACAATGACTTTCTTCCTGCAACAGAAACAGGGAGAAATCGACAACCCTTATACCGTGGCGACAACGAGCGACTTGATAACTCTCGGAGAGAAACTCAAAGATGGTAAGACGATCTATGCCAAGATAGAGAATGATATTGATTTGCAAGGTGTAGACTGGCAACCGATAGAGACCTCGGTTTCCAAACAACTTGTATTGGATGGAGGCGGACATACGATTCGTAATCTGAAAGTAAATACTTCCTCTTCTGTTAATCAGGGATTCTTTGGATTGTTGGTTGGTAAGTGTTCCAATATAAACTTTGAAAATGCGCAGATTACAGCCAATCAAAAGTTAACAGGAGTTCTTGCCGGACATGTTGGAAATGCTTCAGCGGCAGGAGTTGTTGAAAATGTACGGGTATCTGGTACGATAAATCTGACTTCAGGAACAGGACCGACTGCTTGGGAGAATGGACAAGCTGGTGGTATATGCGGAAGAATTCAAGGAGCGGAAAGTAAAATCTATCAATGTTCTTCAGAAATGAGTATTAATGCTACATGGTCTGCTGGTGGTATTTGTGGAGAAGCAAAAGGAGGCGCTACTATTACTCAATGTTATTTTGTAGGAGATATTATCACAAAGTCATGTGTTGGTGGTATTGTAAGCAGGATGTTTCAGGGTACTGTTACTCATTGTTATTCATCAGGAGTGGCTAAGTCCTATCCTAATGTTACACCTCCGAATCCCGGAGCTGGTATTGCAGGACTTGTAGAGCCGAGCCCAACAGCGCTCATCTCACATTGTTACTCTGAATGTGAAATTGCTGCTCAAAATCAAGTAGGAGGCATTTTGGGACTTGCCAATAAAGGAACAGGAGTAACAGTGACACGTTGTGTGGCTTGGAATTCTTCCTTATATTCGAATGGTGCACCTAAATCAGGAAGAGTATGCGGACGTTTCGATAAAAATGAGGCAAATAATTGTTATGCCAATCCGA
>ENA-ORNF01001944-ORNF01001944.1-human-gut-metagenome-genome-assembly--contig:-NODE-1944-length-16476-cov-2.942634_pt1 | contig 16476 bp, 21 predicted proteins | sample MGYA00242110_ERZ509012 | MGnify/ENA primary metagenome ERZ509012 (study PRJEB26280, sample SAMEA2338714) | human gut metagenome | biome: human gut; feature: human-associated habitat; material: faeces...
AAACATAGTATTATTAACTCTATGATGTCCATAGATAATATTATTTTTATCAGTTAAATTTTTATTATTTCTATAATCTAAAAATACCCATCCTGCATTATTATAACTTTTATCAAAAGAATGATGTAAGTAATAATCATTATCACTAGATTTTACAAATGGATAATTAATATTAGTGTTATTTACATTTAGCCAACCAATTGTATCATTATTTTTTTCTTTTAGTTTTTCCTTTATGTATGGTGGTAGTGGCATCTCACCAATTCTATCCAACTCGGCTTCCATAGGTTCACCTGTTTTAACTGTAAACAATATTTCTCTTTCGCCAGTTTCGTTTATAGATTTAACTACGCCTGTTAGGTTATCACTAAACTGTAGTTCCGCACCCACCTTAAACTTTTTACCTGGCTTAACTAGGCAACTATAATCGTTTAGCCCTAACTTTTTAAGTAGTAGTATTTCTACCACTTCGTCTGGCTTGTCTACTCTATGCCCATACACTCTTGCAGGTATAACTTTGCTTTTATTTAACACTAGCACATCGTTTGGTGTTAGGTAGTCTATAATATCATAAAAATGTTTATGTTCTATTTCACCAGTCTTTTGATTATACACAAGCATCCTAGAATGGTCCCTTGGCTCTACTGGTGTTTGTGCTATTCTATCTTCTGGTAAATAATAATAAAAATCACTTGTTTTCATTTTTTCTCCTATCGCTGTATTATACAATACATTTGCAAATTAATCAATACAAAAAACAAAGGACGGTGTGTTATTCCGCCCCTATAAAATTATTTATTTTTGTTATGTTCCTTTTCTTCTAGTATAAGGTCTTTAATTACATCTTTAATAGACCTTTGCACTAATACAAAATCTATTACCCCAAACACTAAAAATAGAACCGCTACGCTTAACATAATAATGCTAGCTACATCTAGTTTGCTATCTACTATCTTTAGATACGCTAGTGCTAAACTTAGAAACACACACGCAGTGCTTACATAACTAAGAAAAGTCCTTCTAGATGCCATTTTGGTTTGGTTTATAGAAAGTTTTGTTCTCTTTAATGATAGGTCGGTGCTTAGTTCGTTATTATTATCCATTTGTATTCTCCTATTTTATCCTATATTGTTTTAATAGTTCTTTAGTTTCATTTGATACCCTATAACTATCACGGCACTTGCTTATTGCCTTGTTTTGAACAAATTTTGTATAGCACTTCTTTTTAATTTCGGCGATGCCTCTATTCTCGTATTTTGCCACAATCTCTGCAAGTGTCCACGCTACCATCATATCCACATAATATGCGTGATTAGTTATACTCTCTAGTAAGGCTATAATTCTATCTATATACTGGTCGCTTAGTGCGTATTGAAATAATAGAATAAGCCCAAGCCTTGCTTCAAACTCTTTATTAGACTTTGCTAAAGTTTCACATTTTTTATAGTCGTCTTCCGTAAAGCCATTTTTAAAACCTAACATATTAGCCGACATACTATCTGTTAACGCCCATGTATCTATTTTAGACTTATATATATCTATAAGTTCCCACATCTTAGTTTTGTCTTTTATTCTGCCAATAACCAAGCCTTGAATCATTATATCTTCGTAATACTCGTTGGTTGAATATTTATATAACCCTAAGTAGCCGTCCTTTGCAATCTCTTTACTTAAGTTTCGTAACGTCTGCATTTTTATGTTAATTATTTTATAGTTTGAGTTTATTATTCTACTGTGGCGTTCTTCATCTATGGGACTTGCAGTTATTTTTAAAGAGTTAAGATATTTTAGATAGTTTAAGTATTCTTCTTTTGTTTCTACTCTCATTAATCTTTCTTCCCGTTTGGTGCGGTTCCGTTTTGAGGGATATATTTTTCGCCTATATGGTTATATGCTGGCTCTAGTGCAATTCTGCCTCTTGGGGTTCGTGCTATAAAACCAATTTGTAATAAATATGGTTCGTATACATCCTCTATAGTAGCCGATTCTTCACCCGTCATAGCAGAAAGGGTATCTAGACCAACTGGACCACCATTAAATCTTTTTATAATAGTTTCTAATATTCTTCTATCCACAAAGTCTAGCCCTAGGTCGTCTATTTCCATTCTAACCAAAGCTTTATCCGCCATCTCTTTTGTTATAGTGTCGGTGCCTTCATTATCCGCAAAGTCCCGCACCCTTTTTAATACTCTATTGGCAATTCTTGGAGTGCCACGACTTCGCCTTGCAATTTCAACAGCTGCATCTTCATTAATTTTAATATTCAATATACTTGCACTACGCTTAACTATGGTTGCCAGTTCTTCTGGGGTATATAATTCTAGTCTGCATAACACGCCAAAACGGTCCCTTAGTGGGCTAGATAACATTCCTGCCTTTGTGGTAGCACCAATTAAGGTAAAGTGTGGCAAATTAAGCCTCATACTTCTCGCACTTGGACCTTTGCCAATAATAAAGTCTAGTGCGTAGTCTTCCATTGCTGGGTAAAGAATTTCTTCTACTGAGTGATTTAGCCTATGAATTTCGTCTATAAACAATACATCATTTTCATTTAGGTTTGTTAAGATTGCCGCTAAGTCGCCTGCTTTTTCGATAGCTGGACCCGAGGTTAACCTTAGTTGCACACCTAGTTCGTTTGCAATAACATTACTAAGTGTGGTTTTGCCTAACCCTGGTGGACCATACAACAATACGTGGTCTAAACTTTCGTGTCGTTTCTTGGCAGCATTAATATACACCTTTAAGTTTTCTTTTACCTTAACCTGACCCACATAATCGTCCATAGTTTTGGGTCTTAAACTTACTTCGGTTTCTACGTCTTCACTTATCATACTGCTAGAAACAAATCTTTCTACATCATCAAAGCCTTCCATAACCTTCTCCTATCGTGCCATATCTTTTAAGCACTTTTTAATAATCTGTTCTGCGGTGTCGCCTTCTTTGGCTTGCTTGGTTGCAAGTTTCATGGCTTCGCCTGCTGTAAAGCCTAAACTCATTAGTGCGTTAGATGCGTCTTCAATTGCACTTTGGTCTATACCCGCAATAGCACCCATTTCTAGTGGTAACTTAGCACCTGCTATTGAACCAACCTTTTCACGAAGTTCTAATATAATCTTCTCGGCTGTCTTTTTACCAAGACCTTTAACTTTGGCTAGCATTTTAGAGTCTTCGGTTGCAATTGCCAAACATAGGTCTTCTACACTAATATTAGACAAAATGGTTATTGCTAGTTTTGGTCCCACACCCGATACGGTAATAAGTTTTAAAAACAAGTCTTTTTCTGGCAAGTTTTTAAACCCCATTAAACTAACTCCGTCTTCAGATACTTTTAAGTAGGTTGGTATAGTAACTTCACTGTCGTCTTTACCGAACTCAAATACCGCACCCATTGTGGCTATCATCTCGTAGCCTAAGCCATTACTTTCTACCACTAAATAATTTTCGCCTTTTGTAGTAACTTTTCCTTTTATATATGCTATCACTATTATTTCCTCTTTCTTGAATACATTGTTTTATTGTAATAATCGCCACCACTACGAATGGTATCCATAGCAGTGCCTGCCATAAACTTATTTGTTTGTGCGTGGCAAAGTGCCGCTGCTAATGCGTCCGCTGCGTCATCTGGCTTTGGTATGCCCTTTAACCCAAGAATGGCAACCGTCATATATTGAACCTGCTTTTTTTCGGCTCTGCCATTACCCGTTATGGCTTGCTTTATTTGAAGGGGCGTATATTCATATAGGTTTCCGCACTCCTCAACCGCTGTTAATAATATTACACCTCTTGCCTCGGCGACTGCAATACCTGTGGTGATATTATTGTTAAAAAACAATTCTTCCACCGATATTTCATCTGGTTTATATTTGTGTATTAATGATTTCATACCTTCGGCTATCATTTTAAGTCGTATTGGAAGACTTTCTTCTTTTGGAGTATCTATTGTGCCGTAGTCTATAACTCTGCACTTGCCTTTATTGTCTTTTTCAATAACTCCATAACCAACTATTGCATAGCCTGGGTCTATACCTAAAATTATCATAAATTAATTGTAGCACGAACCCTATCAATTTGTCAAAAAAATAGCAAGCGAATATTTCACCTGCCATTATTTTTGTGCGTAGGTTTACTTAGTTGGCTAATGTTAAAGATTGCTGGTTACTCTTTTAATTAGTTCTAATACTTTAAAATTTTTAAAGTTAGAACTATCTATATTATAGTTACCCAACTGGTAATTGGCTTTATTTATATTTTTATTTGGTAATTCTATTAGGCTTAGGTTTGATTTTATTATGGGTAGATTATTGTTGTATATTGCACTATATTTATCCAAATAATTATGCTTAATTGAGTTTATAATGTGTTTTGCTGTTACCGCACCCACTTTATAAATTCCTTTAATGTTGTCCGCTTTGTCACCAGTTAATGCTTTAAACAAAGCGTAGTCAGTCGGCAATATACCAAATTTATTCGTTATGTAGTCTGTATCTATAATTACGGTTTGTTTACCCCGATACCTAATAATTTTTATTTTATTATTCACAAGTTGATAAAAATCGGTGTCGGTTGACGATATATACACTTCACCGCTATATTTTTCTGCAATGATACTTATATAGTCGTCACATTCTATTGTGTCAGTTTCAACCAATTTAATATTTAATTCTGTTAAAACTGCCTTAATATATTTTAGTTGGGTGAATGGGTTTTCGTTATCTGAAAGTGAACTATAATCTGCTTGGCGGTTTGCTTTGTATTCGGGTGCGGGTCTTATGGTTTTAGAGTTCTCACCATCAAACACGACTAAGCAGTCATCCGCTTTAAGGTATTTTATAATTTTAACAACCGTGCCAACAAAACCCACTGTGCCCGTAATATCTTGTTCTGTGTCATTATAAAAAGGGAAAGGCATCCCGAAAAACATTTTAAATAATAGGTTATGCCCATCAATTAGCAATAATTTTTTCATACACTCTCCTTTTATTATAATTCCATAAACACAATAAAAAAGCAAGCAATTTAACAAATTATTGTTAATTCGCTTGCTGGGTTTTATATTAAAAATCGCCGTTATGATATACGTTTTGAACATCATCTAGGTCTTCTAGTGCGTCTACAAGTTTGGTTAGTGTTTCGGCTTGAGACTCTGTTGGTGTTACATAGTTATTAGGAACCATTTCAACTTCGGCTTGAACTGGGGTTATGCCAGCATTTTTAAATGCGTCTACCACAGCGTGAAGGTTGTTTGGTTCGGTTAAAACTACAAAACCATCGTCTTCGGCTTGAACATCTTCCGCACCCGCTTCTATTGCAATTTCAAAAACTTTGTCTTCGGTTAAAGAACCATCGTTTTCTAGAGCAATAACGCCTTTTCGTTCAAACATAAATGATACGCTTCCGCTTGTTCCCAAACTTCCGTTATGTTTATCAAATGCGTGGCGAACATCGCCTGCGGTTCGGTTTTTATTATCACTTAAACACTCTACAATAAATGCAACGCCTGCTGGACCATATCCTTCGTATGTGATAGAATCATAGTTTACGTTATTTATATCGCCTGCTGCCTTTTTGATACTACGTTGAATATTATCATTAGGCATATTGTTGCTTCTTGCTTTTGCAATGACATCAGCTAGTCTTGAGTTTATAGCCGGGTCAGCGCCACCTGCTTTAACTGCTACAGAGATTTCTCTGCCAATTTTGGTGAATACGCTTGCTCTTTTTGCGTCTGCTTTGTTTTTAGTTGCTTGAATATTGTGCCATTTTGAATGTCCGCTCATACCTTTCTCCTTTATTTTATTCCCCGATTATTTTCCCTTTTTGTTTGTTAAATTAAACATTATTATGCTTGCACTAACACCTGCGTTTAATGATTCTACATTATTTAGCATTGGTATTGCGATTGTTTTTGTGGCTATGGTTTTAAACTCTTTAGAAACACCGTTGCCTTCGTTACCAATAATTAGTGCGTAAGGATAATTTATGTTGCAATTAGGGTTGAAGATATCTATTCCGCCCATATCTGCAACTAAAATTTCATAGCCATTATTTTTAACAAAATCTATAAATTCTGGCTTTTTGATTGTATGAAAATTTGCGTCAAATATAGTTCCGCTTGCACTTCGAATGGTTTTTGCGTTGTATGGGTCCACCGAATCTATTAAAACAATTTCTGTATGCCCGCTTGCAACCGCCGACCTTATTATTGTGCCAAGGTTGCCTGGGTCCTGCAAATGGTCTAAAACAAGTAAATTATCTGTAGACTCTAGTGGTTTTTCTTTAGTGATATTTATGCACGCCATAATTTCTTGAGGTGTTATGGTTGATGATAATGACCTAAATATTTCTGGTGTAACTACTATAATTTTGCTATTATATTCCGATAGGCTTTCTAGCACTTCTTGGTTATCATTTGAAATAATTAAATATTCAACAAGGCCTGTTCGCTTTAAGGCTTCTAAAACCACCTTATTGCCCTCAAGTAGGCATAAACCGAACTGCTCTCGGTATTTTTTTACCGAGAGCGAGCGTAATTTTTTTATTAAGGAATTATCTAAACTTGTGATAATTTTCATACTTTTTCCTATAAACTATTTTGCTAATGCTTTTTTAGCTTGTTCAGCGATAGATGCAAAAGTTGCTTTATCAGATATAGCAAGTTCGCTTAGTGTCTTTCTGTTTAGTTCGATACCAGCTTTCTTAACTCCGTCCATAAACTTGCTGTAGCTTAAGCCATTAACTCTTGCTTCTGCATTAATTCTAGCAATCCAAAGATTTCTAAAATCTCTTTTCTTGTTCTTTCTGCCAACATAAGCATATTGACCAGACTTCATTAATTGTTGTTTTGCTAAAGTATATAATTTAGACTTAGAACCACGATAGCCCTTTGCTGATTTAAATACTTTAATTCTTTTCTTATGTGCGTTAACGCCTCTTTTAATTCTCATTGATACTTACCCCCTAGTTTTGACTGCCAACAAGTTTCTTGATGGTTTTTTGGTTTGCATGGTCTACATAACCACCCTTACGAAGATTTCTAGTTCTTGCTGTTTCCTTTTTTGTTAAGATGTGTGATTTGTTTTGTTTAGATCTTTTAATTTTTCCGCTTGCTAATACAGTAAATCTTTTCTTAGCAGCACTGTTGTTTTTCTGCTTAGGCATATGCTTTTCTCCTTAAATAATTATTTGGTTTTCTTTTTAGGCTGAACGATAACAATAATATTTCTACCTTCAACTTTTGGCTCTTTTTCTTTTTCGCCAACTTCGGTTAATAATTCAACAAACGAATTAACAATTTCTATTCCTTTTGTTGCGTATGCTTGTTGACGACCTCTCATTCTTAAAACGACTTTAACTTTGTTGCCATCGCTTAAAAATCTGATTGCGTGTTTTGCTTTAACTTGCATATCGTGCAATTCAATAGTCATAGAAAGTTGAATTTCTTTGACTTCCATAACCTTTTGGTTCTTTTTTAATTCTTTAAGTCTTTTTGCTTGGTCGAACTTGAATTTAGAATAATCCATAATTCGGCAAACTGGTGGCTTCGCATTTGGTGAGATTTTAACAAGGTCGTAACCCATTTCTTCAGCTTTTTTGTTTGCTTCAGCTGAACTCATAATCCCAAGTTGTTCGCCATCTGGGCCAAGAACTCTTAACTCCTTATCGGTTATTTCTTCATTGATTTGTGCTTCTGGTTTATTGATAATCTTTCCCTCCAAAAAAAATGTAGTGAAAATCAAAATAGATTTCCACTACAATTTATAAACAAACAACAAACCCCTTTGTTATTTTGTTATCTAAATTATGTTGACCAACAAAAATCTTTCATTCGGTTGGTATAGAAGCGGTCCTCTACTTTTTGTTTTACTTCAATGAGTTTAACACCATTAGTTAAATTTGTCAAGTGTTTTATTAAAATTCATTTTCGCTAATCTCTACTGTTTGAACACGTTTTGTTCCAGTGAACATTGTTCCCTTTTTTGTAACCACCAAGCGGTCGCTTTCGTCATAACCTTTGGTTACTTCTAGCCTTTCGACTGTTGCATCGTTTAAAAAACTTTTTTGCTGATGCGAAAATAGTGTGATAACTTTAAAAGTTGTATTTGCTAATGCCCAGCCATACAAGTCACTATCTAATGAAAAGTCTATTAACATTTCTAGTTGACAACTTTCTTTGCCTTTTGGTTCGTATGTTAAAATAGCCCTAGTGAAGCCTTCTTCTTTGCGGTCTTCGTCTTTTTCTACTATTCTAAAGTTAAACTCTGGGTCTTGTGGGTTTTTATAATATAAGTCTAATAATTCGGTAACCTTGTTTTTTAGTTCCTTTGAACCGTGTCTTGATAGTTCTTCATATGCGTATGTTTCTTTTAAATTGGTCATAAATTGCACCTACACTTTTTTTTAATTATAACATACCCATCTTAGGTATTTCAACCCTTATTTTTAAATTAATTAAATGATGGAGCGGTTAGGCTTTTGTTATACACACAACGCAAAATTTCTTGAATGAATTTTCGGCTAGTTAGTGTTATTTCTTTGGTGCTTTCTAACACCTTTATTTGACCTGTTTCTAGTTCGGTTTTGCCAATAATTACGGTTAGTGGAATATCTGCGTCTGGCTTAATTTTGCCTTTGTGAGCGAGAAACGTTTCGTTGTATATTTTGTATGCGGTTAACGCACTAGATAGTTTTTTTGCTTTTTTGATTGCTTTTGGGTCGGTGGCTATAATTTTAACCATTGTTGGTTTTAACCAAAAAGGCAATTTACCTGCGGTGTGTTCCACTATAATTGCAAGTAGTTTTTCGTTAGACTTGCACATATTAGATATTATTGTTAGCGGGAACTCTAGTTTGCCATCGTGGGTTAACGCAATACCATTTGCGGATGCGTAACTAAAGTCTACGTGCAGACTGCCAAGGCTCCATTCTCTACCCAAGTTGTCTGTAAGTAAATATTCCACTTTTAACACATCTAACTTATGATAACCAGTTTGAATTTTTTCCGCACCACCAAACTTTTTATCTATGGCTCTTTTAAGTAAAGCTTTTACTTTAGCATAGTCTTCTGGCACACCATTATCTCCGACATGAAGCCTAACGCCAATATTAAAGCCGAAGGCTGAATAAAACTCTTTTACCATTTCAAATAGTTGCTTAAATTCAGTTTCTACTGTTTCTAATCTGCTAAATAAAATAAACTTGTCTCTGGTTATTTGCTTTTGGTCAAATAACCCATTTGCTAAGTTTACATACTTTGGCTCAGCAATTTCGTTTATATAATATTTAATTGGGAAAATGATTGAGTCTTTATTGCTTACTCTATAGGCGGTGGCTTCAGTTAGCCCTATATTTTTAGTGTCGTTACCAAGCAAAGATATTTCGTTGTAGCCGTATTTATCTGCAAGGCTTCCGACAAGCCCCTTAATGCTATTTAAAACTCGCTGACCCGACTTTAAAAACACGATTTTTTCGGTCATTGGGTCTTTGCCGAATAGCCCTAGCGATTTACCTAATATCATATGGTTTCGCTTTGCGATTAGTTCTTGATTTTTAAGGTAATTATCTAGGTCCTTTTTAAAGAAAAATGCAACGCCGTTTATGCGGGTTAGTTTTCTATTTTCTGGGTCGTTTTCCCAATATGTTTTTTCTATATGAGTTAACTTAAATGCCTTAACAAGCCCTGTGCTTTTTAGGTGTGGACCAGAGCAAAAATCAAAAAAGTCGCCTTGAGTGTATAACCCAACTGCCTCGTTTGATGGCAATTTATTTATAATTTCTAGTTTGTATGGTTCTTCGTTTTCTTCGGCTAGCATAAAGGCTTGTTCTTTGGTTATATCTGCTCTGACTACCGGGAAATTGGCGTCTATAATTTTTTGCATTTCGTCTTCTATTACCGATAAATCTGCTTCGCTTATTGGGGTTCTAAAGTCAAAATCGTAATAAAAGCCATTTTCGTGATTGTTGCCACTTGCTAGTTTTGCGTTTGGGTAAATTGTTTTTACCGCTTGGGCTAAGATATGCGAACAAGAATGCCACAAAACATTTATGGCATCTTTATCTTTCATTGTTATAATTTCCAGTTTGCAGTTTTTGCTGATTTTTGAAGTTAAATCTACTAGTGCACCGCTTATTTTACCGCATATTGCACTTTTAGATAAACTTTCGCTAATCTCGTTAACCACGCTTAAAACGGTGGTTCCCGTTTTTACCTCTGCAACCACATTGTCCTTTAGTGTAATTTTCATAAATAGTAGCCCACTTCCTCCGCAAAAAAAGAGATAGTGAATTTACTATACTACTTTATAAATTGTCTTGTCAAGTGCAAAAAGTAACTTTATTTTGAAATAAATCTCCGATAGTTTTTACAAGGTCTGGATTATCGGTAAGTTTAAATCTTACTCGTATGTTTTCGGGTGCTAAACCTATTAATTCTAGTAGTAAATTATTGTAACCTAGGTCCTCGGTTAAATGAATTGGGTCTACTAAATTCTTGTTTAATTTGTCTTTAATTAATATATATTCGCCGTTTATGTAGATATTTGCTTCGCTTACGCCTTTATCGGTCACTGTAAGCAAATATTTTAGAAGTTCTGTAAATGTTTCATTTTCCACAAAACGATTGTTAAAATTACGCTTAAATAGGTCACATATTTCTTGCCACCTATATCTAAGTGCGCCCATTTTAAAGGCATAAAAACTAAAGGTATTAAAGGTGTTAAATTGGTGGCACTTGGTTAAGCAATATTCCACATCGGTGGCTTTATCAAACACGCTTAAAGCTTTAGTTATAACGCAAAATGGCACCGATGAGTTTGGCATAACAAGGTTATCTGTAAAATACTTTTCTTTATAATAAACTACCATAGAATCCAGTAGCCATAGTTTGATTATTTTATTGGTAAGACCTGCGTTTTTGCTTGGGGTATCGTAACTTATTTCAATTTCTTCATCACTGTTTACTAAATAAACATTTTTAAGTCTATCCATTTTTCGTTCTAACTTTTTCCAAAATGAAATAACTAGATTATAATCGGTCTTTCTGAATATTATTTTGGTTCTCATAAAAAATAAATTGCTCCTACCTAATAATAGTGTATGAGCAATTTAATTAAAAATACTATCTAATTGTGTCGGCTTATATTCTATATTTAAAATTATCATTATAGTCGTTTGTGGTAGCACTTGCCTTTAATTCGCTTAAACCAAAGTCTCGCTCTAGTTCACTTTTAGTTTCGTCCATAATTGCAATTAGTTCTTCTCGGTCTATTAGTTCTATATCCTGCTCTTTTGCCATAAACTCGGCTTGCTTTGTGAAGTGAGAGTTGGATATAACTATCATATTATCTGCGTGGTAATGGGCTTTGGCTGAATATATTTCTTGCAAGGCTTTACTGCCAACGTTATTATTATATCTTTTTGCTTGAACTACGGTGGTTTGACCATCTTTTTCTAGCACCAAATCTGCCCCGAAATCACCCGTTCTGGCGGTTTCGGTTACTTTATAACCCCGAAACAAGAATAGCCTTTTTAAGAACTGTTCAAAGGTTATTCCGTCCATAATATCTATTTTTTCTATGCTAAGCAAGTCATAAAACTCGCTATCTAGCATTTTTTTGTCTTTTTTCTTTTTAACCAGCTTTATAATTAGTTTTATTATGCCTTCTAAAATTATTAGTGGCAATAAAACTACAAATAAAATTATAAATAAAAATCTTTTAAACGGTGACTTCTTTTTCATTTCCCCTCAATAATTTATTAAGTGGTGGCAAAAGTGTTATGCCTATTATTAAACCTATTAGTATGCTTGCTATGCAATCGGTTATATAGTGCTGACCTAAATACATTCGGTTTAATACGCAAGTAATTATCATTACCCCTAGCCCCACCTTGCATAATATTTTTTTATTTTTACTCATATTAGACGAATTTACTAAACTATACAAATACACAACCGCTATCATACAAGTTAGTGTGTGACCACTTGGGAATGATGTATTGCTGGCTGGGTATATATTTTCTATTTCTGAATAGGTTACGTATGGACGTGGTCTTTTTACTATTGCTTTAAGGATTAATTGAACGGCTAGCCCAACGCCTTCTAAAATTAAAAACTTAATTGCGTTTTTATATTTTTTGCAGATTAAAAATATTACCGCTAGGGCTATTGCTAGTGGATAGTCAAAAAAGTAAGACACCACTATAGATATCCAATTGAAAACTGGATTTTTTAGTTGTTGTAATAATACAATTATTTCCTTTTCAAAAGCCATTTTTCACCTAATTATTTTTGTATATTATTTGTGTTACGCTTGGGAAAATTGCGTTTATTGTGTCTAGCCCATATATAGACATATAATTCACCGCTGACGTATCTATATTAAATGTGCCAGTGGTAGACATAAACTTTAATTGGTAAACCGTATATGTGTTATCGGTGATGTTTTTTGAAACCACTTGTGCTAAATACCCACCATCTAGCACAATAATTTCAAATACACTTTCCGTTTTTTCGGACTTACTTATTACGCTTAAATTTGTTTTATCGGCGCTTAGTTTTCCGACAAAATTAACTGAATCGGTGGTTATTTTTATTTCTGTTTCGGTGGTTTCGATTACCGTTTCTTCATTTTCAGCAGACACGTTTTGAGAGATAAAGGTGTTAAAGCCTTTAAAACTTTCGCTCATTTCGTAACTTAGGTTTGTTATAGCATTACTATAACCATTTAGCGATTCTTGGTCTGCCCCTGAATAAGAATAACTTAAAGTAGACAAAAAAGGTCTGACATCTGTATCAAACCTTGTTAAAACAACACTAAGGTCATTAAATGTTAGTTTTGCCTTTTCGGTATCTTTTTTACAACCCGAGAACACAAAACCAACACAAATGACACTTAAAATTATAGCAAAAACTTTTTTAATCGTTGTTTTTACCACTTGCCTTTTTAATCCTTCTTTTATTCTCTATTTCTACATCTGGGTTTAGTTTTGGCCTAATTAACGCCAAAAACTTATCTTCATTTTCTGGTGAGATTAATATGCTTGTGTAGTTGCCGTATTCATTTCTGCCAAATCTTATTTCTAAAGACTTGGTGCTAGTTGAGCAACTTTTGCCCCACAAATTGTTTATCATATTAATTTTAGATATTCTATCTAGACCAATTGAGAACTTTATTATTCCTGACTTTACAACAAGGTCGGTGTCGGTTAATTCGTATCTTGTGGTTAAAAATGTGATTATTAAGCACACATCAACCACAAGCATAATAGAAAAATAAACCCACGAAAAATTAAATACAAAGCATGGTAGGCTTAATATGCCAACCATAAGTGCAAGCAGTAGCCAATTTTGCCAGTCTATTTTAGATATAAATTTCATAAGTTACCCCTTTTATCTAAATTGCAACCACAATAGTTTTGCCTGTATATGTTATATTGTTTGCATAATTCTATGCTTCTTTTGTAGCCATCTCGTTTTTTGAAGTCTGACTCATAATAATCAATATTAAATTCTGTGCTTAACTTATTACCAATTTCGTTTATTAGTTTTGCATTTTTGTGTGGGCTAACGGTAAGTGTTGTTGCAAAGATATCGTAGTTTAATTCTTTTGCTTTTCTTGCTGTTTTTTCTAGCCTATACGAAATGCAATTGGTGCATCTTATTGACCCTTCGCCCATTGTTTCGGTGCCTTTTATGGCTTTAAAAAATTCGGCTGGGTTGTAGTCGTCAAAAATAATTTCTATTTCTGGATGCACCTTTTCTATAAACTCTATTAAAGTTTGTTTTCTTTTTTCGTATTCTTCTATTGGCAATATGTTAGAGTTTGAAAAGAATATGGTTATATTAAAGTCTTCTTCTGCTTTTAATCTTTCTAGCACGCTGGTTGAGCAAGGTGCACAACACACGTGAAGCAACATCTTCTTTTTCATTACATTTTATCTGGGATACTTATGGCTAAAGTATCGCAAGCCTTTTCTATATATTTTAATGCTAGTTTAGATATGCTTAAATAACTATTTCGTTTGGTTTCGTTTGGTTCAGATAAAATTCTTGTATTGTTATAGAATGTTGAATAGGTGCTAGCAAGGTTATAAACTGCGTTGCACACAAGGTTTGGTGCATAATTTTGCAAAGCATTTTTAAGTGCGTCTATTAATTTTAATATCTCAATTAAAATATTCTTTTCTTCGGCAGTTTCTATATTAAATTCTGGCTTGAAGCCACCTGCTTTATTAAGTAACGATTTAATACGAACTGCAGTGTATTGAATGTATGGACCAGTTTTGCCTTCAAAACTCATAAATGCGTCTAAATCAAACACGTAATCACGAGTTACTTCGTTAGACAAATCACCAAACTTCATAGCACCAACGCCAATTTCTTCGGCTGTTTTTTGTGCTTCGTTAAGCCCGTTAGACTTAAGTTTTTCATCGGCTTTACTGGTTACCATATTAATAATGTCTTCTAATTTTATGGTGTCACCACTACGGGTTTTAAATGGTTTGCCGTCTTTGCCGTTCATTGTGCCATAGCCAACGTGAACAAGTTCTAGGTTTTCTGGAGCGATGTGAGATAGTCTGCACGCTCTGAATACTTGCGTGAAGTGAGTGCTTTGACGCTTATCTACCACGTATATAATTTTTTCTAGATTTTTGTTATCTTCAACACGTTGCATTATGGTTGCAATATCAGTTGTGGCGTATAGTTCTCCACCATTGTGTTTTTTAATTATAACTGGTGGCATTGGATTTTTATATAGTTGCTTTTCATTTGGGTCGTTTGGGTCTTTTTTAGGTATTGGTATATGCTCGCCTTCTTGACGAACGTCTACCACTAGTGCCCCTTCGCTTTCACGTGTTAAGCCTAGGTCTATAAACCTTTGAACCGCTGGTTCTATATATTTTTGAGCGTCGCTTTCGCCGTACCACAAGTTAAATGAGCAGTTAAGTTTTTCGTAGTTACGCTTAATTGCTTCCATACTAACGGCTCTTATATCTTTCCAAATTGTGTAGTATGGTTCTTTTAATAATTGAAGGTTTAGGGTGAAGGTTTCTGCCTTGGTTTTAAATTCTGGGTCAACCTTGCTTCTTGCACTTGCTTTTGGATAATTTAGGTTCAAAAATTCTAGAGTGATTTTAGGTTTTACGTTAGACTTGCCATAATAGTAGTCTAGGTCGCCTTGCTCGTCTAGTATTGCCATAATTAAACCCATTTGCAAGCCCCAGTCGCCAAAGTGAACGTCGCCTATTGTGTTGTAACCAAATAGTCTATGAAGTCTTACTATTGCTTCGCCAATAATTGGTGACCTTAAGTGTCCCATATGCAATTCTTTCGCTATATTTGCTCCGCCGTAGTCAACGACAACCGTTTTGCCTTTACCTATATTATCTATGCCGTAGTTGTCTTCGGTTAATAGTTTTTCGGCAAGGCTATTTTTGCCAACACTATTTAAACTAAAATTAATGTACGCTGGCGGAACAACGGTCACATCCACCCCATTAACCTTAATTTCATTTGCAATTAGTTCTGCAACTTCTAGTGGTTTTTTGCCTAAACTTTTCGCTAAACTAAATGCCACGTTGGTTTGAAAGTCGGCTAGTTCTGGACGAGCTGAAAATTGCACGTTTGCCTTTACATTCTCTATATTTAATTTCTTTATTACCTTGTTTAATTCTTCTTCTATTTTTTGTATTATTGTTTCCATTTTTTTATAGTTCGTAATTTAGCTGACTGAATGAATAAACTAAAGCCCGAACCTTAACTCCATAATTATAATAAATTTCTTTGCTTAAATATTGATACCCAACCAAATCTAGGATATCTGATTGACCAATAAATGCTAATATTTTTAAACTATTTGTGGCTCCGTTTTCACTTACTGCTTCTACCATTTTATCAGTTAAAAGTTTGTATTCGTTTTTATCGTTTGAAAGTGAAACCATAAATAAAATTCTGCCCGAGCGGACTTCTATAATCGCACCACCAACAACCGTGTTATTATCTTTTAAAATAAACCCTTGGGCGGTTTTTGTGGTGATTAGTTTTGCTAATACCGCTTCGTTTAGTTCTTTAAAATCGAATAAGTTTTTTTCGGCAATTTTAAACTCAGCATCCAAATAGTGTGGTTTTTCAGTAGTTTTAAAATACTTTTTAACCACACTAATTAATGCCCCTATATCTTCAGTTTTTGTTAGTTTTTCTATTGATATCATAACTAAAGTATATCACACAAATTTTAAAATTCAAACTATTTAATTATTTTTCCCCTTGGTCGTCGTATATAAAGTCATATATGTAGTCTGACATAGATTGTTTTGTGTATCTTGAATAAAACTTAATATCAAACACATCAGGGTCGGCGCACTCTAATCTTTTTAGGTTTTCTAGGTTGTTTTTGCTAATTTTATTTAGTGGGTCACCGCACCCGAATATGTCGCCCCATTGAACGACCTTATTTATATCGGTTAGCCTTGGTGTTATAT
>ENA-ORNF01001948-ORNF01001948.1-human-gut-metagenome-genome-assembly--contig:-NODE-1948-length-16422-cov-2.797947_pt1 | contig 16422 bp, 7 predicted proteins | sample MGYA00242110_ERZ509012 | MGnify/ENA primary metagenome ERZ509012 (study PRJEB26280, sample SAMEA2338714) | human gut metagenome | biome: human gut; feature: human-associated habitat; material: faeces...
ACGGAAAATACCGCAGCGTGAACGAATGGGTTGCCGAGTACATGAAGAGCCGTTATCTCTGGAATCGTGCCATCGAGAATGTTTCGCTCGATTACAGTCTTTGTTATGACTTCTTTTTCTTCTCGATTCTCGACGGTGTAGCCGCTCAGGACGAGGTGAACCGCGAAGACGGTCATTGGCAGGGGCAGAAACGTATGTATTACTATTCGCGTTTGGAAAGCGATGCGCCTCTGTCGCGTACTCCCGGCGAGGCGTATGTCGGTTCGGGTATCTATCTGTTGGATGCGACCCGACTCGGGGACGATTATATCGGAATTGTGGTCATGGTCGTCATCCCCGGAACGCCGGCTGCGGAAGCCGGTCTCGTGCGCGGCGACTTCATCACGGCGGTCAATGGCGAGGAGGTGACCGAAAGCAACTATCAGAGTTTGGGCCAGGCCGTGTACGACGGTGCGGTCGATGTTACGGTGAACAGTGTCACGTGGACCGACAACGGGACTACTCCTGTGCTTACCCCGAAAGGGAATGTGCAACTCGGAAGTGCGACCTTCACCAGTCCGGCTATCTATATGGATAAAGTGGTCGAAATCGAAGAGTCGGACAAGAAGGCCGGTTATCTGCTCTATATGGGCTTCGATGTCGATTACGATGAGGAGTTGATAGCCGCTTTCGACCGTTTCCGTGCACAGAATGTCACCGACCTGATCCTCGATCTGCGTTACAACAACGGTGGCGATGTGCTTTCGAGTACTGTGCTCGGTACGCTTATCGCAGGTGAGGCGTACAAGGGACAGCTCTATGCTCATATGACGTTCAACGAGGACCGCACGGAGGCCGGAGAGAGTGGCGACTACAAGATCGGCGTCAAGGAGACGTTCGAAAGCGTGTACGAACCGATCGAAAGAGCCTTGCAACATGCTTTGGGCTTGAAGAAAATCTATGTCCTGGTGAGCGAAACGACTGCTTCGGCGAGCGAAATGGTCATCAACGGTCTGCGCGGCCTTGATATTGAGGTCAATCTTATCGGGATGCCCACTAACGGTAAGAACGTAGGTATGGAATATGAGGAGTACACTGTCCGGACTAACACATATCGTGTTGTTCCTATCACCTTCCAAAGCTATAACGCCAAAGGATTCGGGGAGTATGAAAAAGGATTTGAACCCGATATATTGATGGATGAAACCAATCCTTATAACGACAAGGTGTATTCTATATTCATAAAGATTATGGAAACAATGAAGAACCTCTGTATGCCAAGGCCATTGAACTGATTACCGGTACAAATCCAGCCCCCCAAACGCGCAGTGCAGTGGTCAATACATTGGATGGTAAAACTTATAAGTTGCCCGCTATCTTCCGTCCTGGACACGACGGTATGCTGATGCCTGCCAGACACGCAGAATAATGAGTGCACACAATATTCTTGGAAAAGCCGGTGAAGACGCCGCTGCCAAATACTTGGAACAGAACGGTTACACCATACGTGACCGTAACTGGCGGAAGAATCACCTTGAGCTGGATATTGTAGCCGACAAAGATAAGGAACTGATTATTGTGGAAGTGAAAACCCGTAGCAATACGGATTACATTGAGCCGCAGGATGCCGTGAACTGGCAGAAAATACGACGTATTGTCGTAGCGGCCGATGCCTATATCAAGCACTTCTGCTTGGATGCACCCGTCCGCTTCGACATCATAACGGCTGTAGGCGAACCGGGTGCATTCAGGATAGAGCATCTCAAAGAAGCCTTCTATCCGCCGATGTTCTGAGAGTTGAAAATTGACAAGCAAGAGTTATTTCAATCGTAAATTGTAAACCGTAAAACCGTAAATACCATCATGGACATCGAAACCGCCCGCGAATATTGCCTCAGCAAAAAAGCCGTCACGGAATGCTTTCCGTTTGACGAATACTCGCTCGTGATGAAAGTCATGGATAAAATGTTTGCACTTATCGACCTGGAAAGCGCCAACAAGATTTGTCTGAAATGCGACCCCGAATATGCACTCGAACTGCGGGAGCACTATGTTGCCATCGAAGGTGCCTATCACTTCAACAAAAAGTACTGGAACCAGGTGTTCCTTGACGGTGACGTCGACGACAAACTGTTGAAGCAACTGATAGACCACTCCGTGGAAGAAGTATTGAAGAAGTTCACCAAAAAAATGCGTACCGAATATGAAGCCCTGCCCTGACACATTCCCGTTCCCGCTGGTGGCATTGGACGAGACGGCATCGACCAACCAATACCTCAGCCAGCTTTGCAACCAGTTGCAAGAATCCGTTGCCGAACTAACAACCGTGACTGCCGAGTTCCAAACTGCCGGTAAAGGCCAGCGCGGCAATACCTGGGAAGCTGAAGAAGGCAAGAACCTGCTTTTCAGCTTTGTACTCTACCCTTCTTTTCTGGAAGCCCGCCGGCAGTTCATCCTTTCACAAATCGTTTCCCTCGCCATTAAGGAAGAGCTGAGCAGATGGTCTGATGAAATCACCATCAAATGGCCGAACGACATTTATTGGAAAGACAAGAAAATCTGCGGCATACTGATAGAGAACGACCTTTCCGGACATCATATCAGGCGCAGCATTGCCGGAATCGGTATCAACATCAACCAGGAAGTCTTCAACAGTGATGCTCCCAACCCCGTCTCACTGAAACAAATCACCGGAAAGGAGCACGACCGTTATGAAATCCTTGCCCATATCCTAAGACGTGTACAAATCTACTACAACAGCCTCCAAATGGAGGACTTCGCCGTCTACTCCGACGAGATATCCACACGGTATGCCCGCTCCCTTTTCCGTCGCCGGGGATTGCACCCTTATGAAGATGCCAACGGCAAGTTCCTTGCCCGGTTGCTGCGTGTAGAGCAAGACGGACGGTTCGTGCTGGAGGATGAAGGAGGAAGTGAACGGGAATATCTGTTCAAGGAAGTGCAATACATTCTGTAAGAAATGCACAACCCGTGCCATCGCATTGGCAAAGTTGTGCCACCATACTGGCACAGCCTTGCCATCGTACTGGCACGACTGTGCCAATACGATGGCACAAACATAAGTCCATAGTAGTGTACTACTGCCCTACTTCAAACTTTACTTCAGTTCCTTTCAGAAGGGGGGAAGCAAACTTTACTTTAACCGGTCCCTCTCCTCCGGTAGTCTGTATATAGGCCAGCAAACGCCCGTGGTATACGCGGTGACGGTTATCGGTATAATCACTCATGTCACTGTTGTCAGAGCCTTCGAGCCCAAGCAGACGCGCCGCTCCTTCAACTGTACACGTAATTTCATTGTCGCCAAGTTTCACAACAGTACCTTCTTCGTCAACCACCTCTACGGTTATGTGCGCAGTGGCGCGGTCGCCGGACAAAATAGTGCGATCCGCCGTGGCACGGATGGCATAAGGACGTCCAGATGTCCGGATGGAATAGCTCGACAAGGCATTTCCTTCCTTATCGCAGCCCTCAGCACGAAGCTCACCAGCCCGGAAAGGAATATCCCAGTAGATGATGCCGGTCTTTTCATCATAAGGTTTCATCTCGCCTGCCACCCTGCCGTTGAGCAGCAAACGCGCCTGCGGAGCATTGGTATAACACACCACACGTATGTTCTGCCCCTCGTCATAGTTCCAGATGTCCCATGCATCAGGCGAAAGGAATACATGCTCGGGATGCTTGGGATTGACATATACCGGATATGTTCCTGCATACGTGACCGGATTCTCGCACCACAACGAAGCCCGGAAATGTCCGCGTGGCTTGGGGAAACTTCCGAAATCGAGCAAACCCGTGTACAAACCGCGGGACGGCCATCTGCCCGATTCACCCAGATAATCCGTACCGGTCCAGATGAACTGCCCGAAGATGAAATCCTTGTCGCGGACGGCATACCAGGCATCAAGCCCCGAACCCGTCTCGCTTCCATAGATAATGCGGTCCGGATAAGTGGCATGGTCTTGGTCGTAGCGGTTTTCCGTATAGTTATACCCCACCACATCCACAGCATCGGGATACTCCGTCTCGTTCGACATCACGACACCCGCCAAAGCTCCGGTCACGGGACGGGAAGTGTCCACGGCACGTACACAGGCAGCCAGACGCTTTGCTATGGTTCCGATGCGCATGGCATCGGGAGCATCCGGCTTATAGCCCCCGAACATAGGCTGGTTGATTTTAGCTCCATCAAGAACGGGATGCGAATAAGGGTCGTTCGGATAATCCACTTCATTGCCGATACTCCACAAGAAAATACAGGTATGATTGCGGTCACGACGTACCATATCGGTTACGTCCCGTTCTATCCACTCCTCGAAGAAGTCGAAAGTACCGTCATAACTCGGAGTACCCACATTCCAGCCTTGTACCCATTTGCGTTTCGGAAACTCCCATTCGTCAGAGACTTCATCCATTACAAGAAATCCCAGGCGGTCACACAGTTCATAAAGAACGGGGGCTTGTGGGTTATGGCTCATGCGGATGGCATTTACGCCAATCCCTTTCAAGTTATTCAGGCGGCGTTCCCATACCTCCGGCGGCACTACTGCACCCAGCACTCCTGCATCATGATGCAGGCATACACCTTTTACCTTCATCCAGTTGCCGTTGAGGGCAAAACCTTTGTTGGCATCAAATTCCAGCGTACGCAGTCCCACTTTGGTCTCACTGCCGTCAATGCGTTTGCCATTGGCAAGCAATTCGGTTTTCAATGTATACAGATACGGATTATCCAGATTCCAACGATGGGGTTTGAACACTTTCAAGTCAAGACTTTGCTTGGCAATGCCCTCTTTTCCATCGGCAACACGCACACGGCGTTGTGCCACCTGCTTTCCGGCAGTATCGTACAGTGAAGCCTTCAGTTCCAGTTTGTCGGAAGTTGCCTTGTGCTTCTCCACCTCTACATCGACCGCAACGACGGCTTGCTTGTCTGTCAGCGAAGCGGCATGCCAGCCCACACCCCATTGCGCAATATGTGTATCGGGAGCAGCCACCAGCCATACATCGCGATAGATGCCCGACCCCGTATACCAACGTGAATCGGCATAACGGCTATGGTCTACACGGACAGCCAGCACATTGTCGCCTTCCTTCAGGTAAGGGGTCATGTCGTAAAGAAACGATACATAGCCGTTGGGGCGCCTGCCAAGCAGATGCCCGTTCAGGTAAACCTCGCTCCGGTTATATACCCCTTCGAAATAGATATAATGACGTGTTGCGTTGTCTTCAACCCTGAAGTGTTTGCGATACCAGCCTATCCCACCCGGCAGGTACCCGGTGCAACTGGCCAGTGTGGGCGACAATTGCCCCTCTATGGACCAATCGTGTGGCAAAGAAAGCTTCCGCCATTCGCTGTCGTCATAGTCAGTCCGGACAATAGCCGAGTCGTCCGTCAGCCGGAACAGCCATCCGTCATTGAATTTTGCGGCATCGCCAAATGCCACCTGCGCCTTTATCGGAGCAACGACCAGCATTGCCAGCAAAAAGATAAGAGCAGTCCTGTTATTCTTAAAATACATTTTCATATAGATTTTCTTTGAAGTTAAACTAATTCCTTACTTCAGGCTATACACCACGGTTGTCACACTCTTGGCTTCCAGAATCACCTGCTTGCCTGCCGCCACCGTTCCTTCCACCAGATTCTTGCTACCGGTAGTTGTATAAGTAGCTATTGACTTCGCTTCATTGCTCCATCCCACATGCGTTTCACCTAAGCGAACCGCCTTATCAGACATGTTTGTATAGACGGCCACTACCTTATCCCCCTCGGGAGAAAGCCAGGCGGAACCGAAAAAAGTACGCGATTCGTTCAAGTCGAGGGCAATACGGCGGTATCCCGGACGGATAAAGCGGCTGTAATTGCCCAGTACCCAAAGAGTGGCAGTAGCCTGATAGCTTCCCTCCTGCTCTATATCACCATACTCGCCACCGGCAGGTACCAGCGAAATCAAGAGAAAACGGTTCTTATGCCCCCAACGGGAAACATCCATCGATGTCCAGTAACTCCAGGAAGACACCCCAGCCACAGTGAGGTCATTGTGGATGACCTTCGACATGTAGAAAGCGATATCCATCTCAGAAGCCTGCTCGTAGCCCACGAATTCGGAACTGCTGTAATTATCGCCCAGCATACTCCATTCACTCTGCCAAACATCCAGATTATACTGACCGGCAGCCTGGGCCACTTGCTTGCGCACGTTGCGCATACCGTCCCATGTGCCGTCAGTCCAATAGCTGTGTCCGCAAATGAGATTCTTCACGTGTGCCAAGTCACCCACGTAGGCGGAAGAGCCGGGTGTAAAGAAAGCTGAGAATACATTACTGCGGTTGGCATCGCCTTTCACTTTATACAGATACTCCCAATCACCGGATTCGCCCAAGAGAATGTCTGTGGAAAGCCCCCGGTCATCCAACGACATATCCAACTCGCGTGCCAGTGCAGCCACTTCGTCATTGGTCCAGCCACTGCCCTCCTGACCGCTGTCCCAGTTGTACTGCGGCTCGTTGACGGGCGAGATATGGCTTATGTGATAGCCTTCACCGGTATAACGGGCCGCTACATCGGCCATATATCCTGCAAAGTCACCATAATGCTCCGGTTTCAGATTGGAAAGTCCCCCTCTGGCGGAAAATCCTTTTCCATTATAGGTGTACTGCACGGGAGGTGTATTGCTGAAAAGAACGAAATTGTTACATCCCAGCTCCTTGGCACGGTCCATGAAGTAACGTTGTCCCTCGCAACGGGTCCAGTCGTACGTCAAGTCATCCGTAAGATAGGATTCCGCACGACGGGATTTATCCTCGATGCCGCTGGCTTCACCTTGCGCGGCACTGCCGCCACCAAGATTCACCCGCCATTGGGAAAGGCCGATTCCTTTCGGCTTGCCGCCCACAATCTCTGAAGAAAAAAGCAGTTCCGTAATCCCCGCACGGTGCGAAGTCCATGACTTGCCCACAAAGGCAGGCGACCAACAGTCCGAAGCGCCAAAGCCGGCTATTGTCTGGAAAGTCTGTCCGGCATCGATGCTCACCAGTTTCTCTACGCTGTTTGTAATGTCCGGACCCTCAGGAGTGTCTGGAGTATCCGGCGTAACGGGAGAATCGTCGCTGCAAGCCATTGCAGCAAGCAGTGCCGGAAGAATAAAAATGTGTCTCAAATTCATGATATTGTTTCGGATTAAAAAAACTGCCGCGGATAATCCATTGCAAACTATCCGCGACAGAATATAAAGACCTATTGAATAATCAGTTCCTGCAACAATCTGTTTTCATCAGAATGTGTTTAATTCCAACCCGGGTTCTGGGTAATGGAACCGTTGGACATCGTGATTTCGTACAAAGGAATGGGGAACACCATGTCGCGGTTTTCATTGAAAGTGATGCCTTTGTCACTTGCTTCACCTTGATTTTCCCACTCAAGAGCGTCACGGGTAGCCTCTTCAGTGTTCCACTTCACAAAGGAACCGTTCGGTCCCAGGATATTGCTAATCATCTTTTTACCATTTGTATCAGTCCAGCGGCGGATATCATACAGACGGTTCTGCTCGAAAGCCAATTCCAAACGGCGCTCCAGGCGAATGGCACTTTGCAATGCCTTTCCACTTGCCGTAACGTCATCCAACTTGGCACGTCTGCGCACCTGATTGAGAGCATCACGGGCAGAAGCGTCATCACCCAGTTCATTGCAAGCCTCAGCATACATTAAAAGGACATCGGCATAACGCAGAATGCGGTGATTCAAAGGACTCTTGTCCGTGGCGTAAGCCGTTGCATCGCCTTGAGCACGATATTTCATCGGCAGGAAATACTTGCGGATGATACGCGCAGACTTATGGTCAGCGGGATTGATAATATAGCAATTGGGGTCCCAACCATATTTATCAAGATATTCCTGATACTTATTCAACGCTTTGCTTGCGTCAATGAAATCTTCGAATTGGTCTTCGCCGGCAATTTCTGTACAGCCCGACTTGATTATTGTCCATTTCAAACGTTCCGTATCACCGGCCTCAATATAAGCTTGCTCCAAATTTGCCGTAGGCTGACACCAGCTCCAACCATCACCAGGACCATTACGGGCACCGGTTACCGTAGCAAGCGCCCCTCCTAAGCCCAAAGTGGGATGATATTCATACTGGATTTCCAGAAGGCTCTCCGCACTGTTGTCATAGTCGACATTCCATACCTGCCCGAAATCGGGAAGCAATTGGTATTCGCCTTCATCTATCACAGTCTTCAACACATCATGGGCAGCCTGCCATTTCTCCTGATAGAGGTACACTTTACCCAATAATCCTAAAGCGGCGCCACGGGTAGCATGCCCTACTTGCGCAGTACTGCGTTGCGGCAGTATTTCGGCAGCTGCCATCAGGTCATCCTCTATGAATTTGTACACGGCTTCTGCCGTAGCACGTTCTGTTCCCTCCACTTCTTCCGGCATTTGGAAACTGGTCATCAAGGGCACCCCGCCAAAATTTCTCACCAGTTCGAAGTAATAGTAGCCACGCAGGAAACGGGCTTCTGCCACCAGACGGTCTCTGGTTTCTGTCTCTTGGGTTTCGAGAGCCGCAATGCGATCTATGGCTATGTTACAACGTAAAATACCTTTGTAACGGTACTGCCAAAAATTGGAGATAGGGCCATTGCTGGCACCGTTTCCCTGATAATGCGCCAATGAGATATAATCACTCTGAGACTGAGAGGTATTCCCCATCCAGGCATCATCTCCACACATTTCGGAAAGTAACCACACGGTGTTGATTTGCCACCATCCTCCATATGTCATGGCCTGATAACAGCTCGTGACTGCGGATTCACACTCTTCTATGGACTTATAATAAGTGTCCACGTTCAATTGCCCGCGTACGTCTTCCGTCAGGAAGTCCTCGCAAGAGGTAAACACCAGCGAAGCAATCAGAACTACTATTGTAAATATTCGTTTCATGGATAATCAAGAATTAAAATTTGAAGTCAATGCCAAACAAGAATGTTCTCGGATTAGGATAAGCCACGTTGTCAATACCGGTATTGATGGCACTGCCAGAGCTGTCGGTAGTACCGTCAACCATCGGGCGTTCGGGGTCCATTCCCGAATAACCGGTAATGGTAAACGGATTCTGTGCAGAGAAGGAAAGACGCAAGTCAGCACCTCCAACCCATTTCTTAGGAAGCGTATAGCCTATCTGCAACAGCTTGCAACGCAAGTAGGAACCATCTTCCACATAGAAACTGGAAACGCGGCTATAGTTCAGGTTCAAGTCATTGCTCGACAAACGGGGAATATCATTGCCGGTACCCTCTCCATGCCATGCTTTCTCCAGTGTACCTGCCCAAACATTCTGTCCGCCTGAACCGGAGTACCGTCCTTTGGTGACATTGTAAATATCATTACCGAACGTACCATAGAAATTGGCTGCAAAATCAATGTTCTTATAACGCATACCAATATTCAGACCCATCATTAAATCAGGATAAGGATTGCCGATATAATCTTTGTCATTGGCATCGAGCACTCCGTTATGGTCCCGGTCCTTGAAGCGGATGTCTCCCGGTTTTGCATTGGGCTGAATCAGTGTTCCGTGTTCGTCAGTGTGCGCATACACCTCTTCCCAATTCTGGAACAAGCCATCGGCCACGTAACCGTAGAAACGGGAGATAAAACCACCATCTTCGTTACGGATAATCTGGTCGCTATTGAATCCACCGACATTGATAGGACCGTCGCCCGAGAACTTGATGGCCTTGTTGCGCACGGCAGAAAGGTTCAGACCAAGATCGTAAGAGAAATCCTTGCCGATTTCATCGCGCCAGGTAAGTCCCACTTCCCAACCGCGGGCCTGCATACTACCGATGTTCATCCATACAGTGCTGTTCCAATCGGGATAACCGATAGCGAAGATATTCTGTTTCTGATAGAGCATGTTGCTGGATTTCTTTTGGAAATATTCAAAAGTTACACCTAGGCGGGAGTTTAGGAATGACATGTCCACACCTACGTTCCAGTCTTCTACTGTTTCCCATTTTAGCAAATTATTGCCAACGCCTGATACCATAGTACCTGAAACACGTCCTGGAGCTGTACCGAATACATAATCAGATTGTCCTAACAAAGTCAGCGTAGCATCATTATCTATGTTTTGATTACCTACACGTCCCCAACCTCCGCGTAATTTCAAGTTACTGAAAATCTTCTGGTCTTGCATGAAGCTTTCACTGATGATACGCCATGAAGCAGAAACAGAAGGGAAGATGGCATATTTGTTTCCTTTGGGGAAACGAGAAGAACCATCTGCACGAATAGAAGCTGTTAGATAGTAACGATTGTCATAGTTATACATCACGCGTCCTAAATAAGATACTAATGTGCTGTAAGCAGTTTTACCTTCTGACTTTTGGTTTTGTGTACCGGCATTTACTTCCTGCATTTGATCCATATTATTAGGAACATCGTCACGTGAGGCTTTTGATTGGAATTCAGCAAAGCGTTCAGCTGTAAAGCCACCCATTACATTAATATTATGCTTTTCTGCAAAAGTCGTGATGTAAGTAGCAGTATTAGTCCAGTTCCAATCAAGCCATTCCTGCATTTCACGGGAAACATTACTTAATGTAGATTGTTCCAAAGCATCAATATAGAATTCAGGAGTGAATTTGTCTGTACGGCGGAAGTGTGCATTAGCGCCGAACTGCGTGCGCAGGGTCAGTTTTTGAATAGGGTTTATCTGTAAATAAGTATTTACAATTGTACCCATTTCACGGGAGTGGGAATTTTGGCGAGCCAATGAACCGGCAGGGTTCCACTCCTGGTTGTTGTAAGAACGCTGATAGTTATTGAATTCGTTATCCACCCATTGATCTTCCGGCTTGAATATAGGAGTTGTGGGGTCCATAGACATGGCAGCTGAAAAAAGATCGGGGGTATCATCCCATGATTCTACACGTGGGGCAATGTCGAAACCCATTTTTACATATTTATTAAATGTATATTCTGTATTAAGGCGTGCGTTGATTTTGTCCCAATAACCATAGTCATATTGTGAATTGTTACGGTAGTAACCCATACTCAGGTTATAAACCAGTTTGTCTGAACCACCGGAGATATTGAGTGAGTAATTTTGCACTAAAGCAGTTTTGTTGATTACTTCGTCCCACCAGTCTGTTCCTCCGGGATTGGTAGTAGCGCCTGTATCATTCCAAATAGAAGTTCCTCCGTCATTTGTGTATCGGGTATTGAATACTTCTTTATATTCGGCGGCATTAGCCATTTTGGGTTTTGACAATGTTTGGAAACCTGCAGATGCATTAAAACTGATATTTGTTTTTCCTGCCATTCCTTTTTTGGTTGTGATTAGAATGACACCGTTAGAAGCACGTGTTCCGTAAATGGCAGCAGCCGAAGCGTCTTTTAAAACTTCCATAGATTCAATGTCATTACTGTTTAGGAAGTTGATGTTTGTACCTACCGGCATGCCATCTACTACATACAAAGGATCGGTTCCGTTTACTGTTGTTACACCACGGATTAGAACTTTTGGTTGTGCGCCCGGACCACCACCACTGGTTACTTGAACACCGTTGATTTTACCTTGCAAGGCGTCCATTGCATTACCGGTTACAGTTTCGGTGATTTCTTTTCCTTTTACGGTAGATATAGAACTGGTCAGGTCACTTTTTTTCACGGCTCCATAACCAATAACCACTACTTCGTCCAGTAATTCACTGGCATCTTTCAGCACTACATTGATAACGGTTTGTCCGTTTACCTTTATTTCTTGAGTCTCATATCCTATGCTGGAGAACACAAGTACGGCGTCCTTGGCAACATCGTTTAGTGAATAATCACCATCAATACTTGTAATAGTACCTGTACCTGTACCTTTAACTTGCACTGTTGCACCAATCATCGGTTCTTTATCTGAAGCCGAGGTTACTACACCTTTTACAGTGATGGTCTGCGCATAGCTACATAGACTTGTCAGCGCAAGACACAATAATAATATTTGCTTTTTCATATCTTAAATCTAATGTTACTTGTTAATTGGCCGGAATGAGTTTAGCTCTTTCCAAATGAGCGTCGAATATAAGTTTATAATTCCCTGTGACGTTCACTGTTGGTTTTGCCCAATTGTCACCTACATGATCGGGTTTGGTCCATGCCGGATTGGTATATTTGGCTTCTTTACCATAATATCCGAAGATCTCCGGTTCGTCTGAGTTGTCTACACGCCACGTGCAATAATTCCACCATCCGTCAGAGTGCCAGTTATGAATAACGAAATTCATTTTAGTACCTGCCTCCAGGAATAGGGGGGTATCCAAATAGAACAGGTGAGAATTGGTCTTATCTTGAGTGAAACGCAGGACTTCAGTTGGGCTACTGGTCATATATCCGAAATAGAATTCCTGTAACCACGAACCACCGTCACCCCATGTGTCAAGGCTGATAGAACCGTATGTGTGAGGTATGGGGTCTACAGCATCGGCAATTGAGTAAGTTTTCAGATTGTATGTACTGTTCTTCACATCAATATTAATTTCATAATAAACATTGGCTTGGTCAAGTACGATTGGCATTGCTGTTTCGGGATCGTCTGTCAGTTTGGTGTTATCCTCTGGATCAAGCCCGAAACAAATAGGAGTGAAGTCACTCTTTTGTGGTAAGAAGAATATTTTAGTTCCGGCTTTTTGACAGTAATAATTTGCTTTATACTGATATTCACCTGTATGTTCAATTACCATCGGTACCCCGAATATATCACTATTCAGTTCTTCGGCAGTTGCCACATCTGCCAGATACATTTTGGGAAAATCCGGCATTTCTGAGATATTCAATACACTGGTGGTAGTGGTTGAGTTTTCTTTCTTGTCAAAAGCGGTAATTGTCACATTATAACTTTTCGGTTCATTGGGGAATACTATTATTTCGGCAAAGTTCAATGAACTTTTTCCATCAGCATCTACACGGCGGTTGTCAAACCCGTCTATACCTGGAATATTAATTGTGACATAATCCAATGCACGATCATCTGTAGCCGTGAACCGAAGATTGAATTTCGTTTCATTTTTCATTAATACTGTAACAGTGGCATCCGGGGCAGCTGAAAATACCGGAGCTGCAAAATCTCCGTCCATTGTGATTAATACATCTTGAGATATACTGCGTCCTCCTACATCGGTTACAGTAACTTTGACTGTGAAACGTTCGCCGATTTCATTTCGGTTTATGTCAAAGTAATAACTTAAATCATAACTCTCTTGCGGAGCACCATAGATTTCGATTAAATCAATTGTCTTGTTCAAATGCAGGTCGGCACATTGTAGGCTGATAGAAGCAATACCGTCTTTGTCTTCTAATGTCCCTTCAATAGTAAATCGATGTCCCGCTCCGGACTCGATGTGGTCTGTTGTTAATGTCATTGTTGGGTTTTGCCCGTCTACATCGGGGTAGTCGTTATCATCACTACATCCCGTACATAGGTTTGCAGTTACAAGAAAAGCCCATAACATGGCACCATACAAATGTTTCTTTTTCATATTTTATTAGTATTTGAAGATTAAACATCTACTCTAATAGAGGACGAATTAAATTCGTCAGTGGTGCAAATGTACGTGAAGAAGAATTAAAATCCTGATATAAATCTTGCAGAAAAGGGAGGTAAATCTTGCAATGCATGATTTATGTATCTAAAATACAGACTTTATTTGTATTTTTGAACCATATTATTTAACAATGTGTACACTGATGCTATGAGAAAGATATTCGTACTTTGGCTCTTGCTGCTGTCGGTTGTTTCATTGGCACAACCTTATTCTGTTAAGCAGCTTGGTATAGAGAAGGGATTATCCAATAATTATGTGGTGAGCATTGCTCAAGACAAACAGGGCTTTCTGTGGTTTGCCACGGAGGAAGGGTTGAACAAATTCGATGGTACCCGTTTCATTACTTATTTGAAGAATGAAGATTTGACAAGGCAGGGTATAACAGGCAATGAACTGAATTGTTTGTTGGATGATCCTCAGGATTCTATCCTTTGGATAGGCACGCAAAGGGCCGGTCTGAATGCGTATGACTATGTAAATAACACTTTTCTTTGCTATAGGCATGATGGCGAGAACCCCGAAAGTCTGATAACGGATGATGTTACTAAGATTGTGGCAGCTACAGATGGTAATCTTTGGATTACGACATATTGGCGGGGAGTAGATTATTTCGATAAAAAGGCTGGAAAATTCATTCATTACAATACTCAAACAGTTCCGGGATTGGCTAGCGATAATATTTGGTCGGTTGTTGATGGAGGAGATGGAAAGTTGTATATGGGGCATGTGCATCATGGATTCAGTGTGTTGTCTCTTAAAGATAAAAAAGTAAAGAACTTTATGTATGATCCTGAAGATCCGGTCAGTTTGCCAGGTAATGGGGTAACTTGCATTTATAAGGACTTAAGCGGTAATATTTGGCTGGGAACAGACCGGGGGCTGGCACTGTTCAATCCGGAAGCCGAAAATTTTATCCATTTTCATCATAGTGAGGACGGGGTTCCTCATACCGTATTTGATATCAGACAATTTGATGGGAATAAACTTTGGATTGCCATGGAATTTGGAGGAATAGCCATTTTGGATTTAACGCAACGTATGTTTCTTTCTCCTGACCAAGTGCGTTTTCAATATATAAAGGAAGGGGATGATGAATACAGTCTCTCTAATTCTACTGTACGTTGTTTGTTTCAGGACTCCTTTAAAAATGTATGGGCTGGTATGTGGGGAGGTGGAATTAATTTTCTTAGCCATGAATCTTCCTATTTTAATGTTTATAGTTATTCTCCTATCCAGCATTCGGGTAGTAGCCTGAATAATAAGACAGCAAGTAGTGTATGCGTAGCAAGGGATGGAAAGTTATGGATCGGAACCGATGGGGGAGGCATCAATGTATTTGATAAAGGCAAGCGGGTGGCGGTTTATAAAGAAGAAACCGGTGATTTGACTGATAATTCCATACAGGCTGCACTTTGTGATTCGGAAGGAAACCTTTGGTTTGGATCGTTTATGGGAGGAGTGGATTTTTATGATGTGAAAAAGAAAAGTTTTCACCAGATTTTTCCTAAAGATAAAACAGGGGAAGATGTGCGTGCACTGTATGAAGATGCAGAATATGTATGGATAGGAACTAGTAATGGCATCTATAAGGTACGCTTGCATGATAAAGGCATTGCAGATCATTATACAGTAGAGAATAATCTGGTGAGATGTATCTCGAAAGATAATCTTAATCGTTTATGGATTGGTACTTTCGGAGGAGGATTAGGGGTTTTTGATGAACATTTTCAGTGCGTTAAACTTTTTAACGTGACTTCTCTTTTTCCCTCTAATACTATCAATACTGTTTATATGGATAGTCAGAACAGAATGTGGATAGGAACGGGAGAAGGTCTGGTTTGTTTTCCATCCTCTCAGAGTTGGGACTATAAAGTATATCGCAGTGAGGAGGGTCTGTCCAATGTCCATATACGTGCCATTACGGAAGATAATCATGGAAATATATGGGTGAGCACCAATAAAGGTATCAGCTGCTTGTTGAAAGACAAGGAGGTTTTCTATAATTACGATCATTGGGATAATGTGCCTATGGGCAATTTCATGAGTGGAAGTGTGGCAGAAGCTAAGGATGGAACACTGTATTTTGGCTCAATCAATGGCTTATGCCGTTTTAATCCAGATCAGGTATTGGAAAAACGAGAGTCACCTGCTGCAATTATTACGGAGATGCGTATATTCGGCCCGTTGCGTGATACGGACAGTAATGAAAAGGTGATGGCGCTTGAAGGCCAATCGGAAGTACGTTTAAGCTATATGCAAAATAACTTCAGCGTCACCTTCAATATACAGAATTATGCCTTGGCCGATCAAGTGGAATATGCTTATATGTTGAAAGGGTTGGAAAATTCATGGTATACAGTAACCGATCCTAATAATGTGACTTTCCGTAATATACCTCCGGGAAATTATTGTTTTCAGGTAAAGACAAGAATACGGAATCAGGAATGGGCGGATGAGATAGCTTCTCTGGATATCCGTATTGATCCGCCTGTATGGCTTACGTGGTGGGCCAAGTTATTTTATATTCTTTCGGGTGTTTCTGTCCTGTATTTTATTCTTCATGCCTATAAAAAGAAACTGGATATGGAGTCTCTCTATGAGTTGGAGAAGAAAAATCATGAGCAGGAACAGGAGCTGAATAATGAGCGTTTACGTTTCTATACCAATATCACACATGAGTTGCGTACTCCTTTGACGTTGATTCTGGGACCGTTGGAAGATATGCAGAAAAGTAATTCTTTATCAGGGAAAGATTCACAGAAAATATCGGTTATCCATCAAAGCGCCATCCGGTTGTTGAACCTGATTAATCAGATACTGGAG
>ENA-ORNF01001949-ORNF01001949.1-human-gut-metagenome-genome-assembly--contig:-NODE-1949-length-16421-cov-5.631370_pt1 | contig 16421 bp, 17 predicted proteins | sample MGYA00242110_ERZ509012 | MGnify/ENA primary metagenome ERZ509012 (study PRJEB26280, sample SAMEA2338714) | human gut metagenome | biome: human gut; feature: human-associated habitat; material: faeces...
CTTTGGGATTATGTATATTTTTTTTTATATTTTCCCGAAAAATATTGACACTATCTCTATTATTAAATATATTGACATTTTTCGAAAATACACTTATAATTTGATGAAAAAAATAGAAACGTTTTAGTTTTACTTCTTTAAAACACTAGATACTTATTCTTTTATACTGAAATCATTTAATTTTAGCTAGGTTATGTCAACTAAGTAAAAAAACTAAAACGTCCACTTTCCCTTCTCAAATTTTTCCATAGGAGGTTCACATTATGCTAAACATATATAACATAAAAGACAAACAACAATATTTACGTGAAGTTGCAGAACTAACACAAAATGAATGGGGCTCTAAGACTTCTTCAAAAAAAGAATTTAATAAAAAAGTAACCAACAAAATCACAAAAATAATAAATAATCTTGAAAACCCTAATTACTGTAAATTAATTTTATTAGAAGATACTACACTAATTGGTTTTATCTCTATATTTCCACACGATTGTGATGAAAAACCTGAACTAACACCTTGGTATGCTACAATGTTTGTAAAAGAGGAATTCAGAGGTAACGGATATTCTAAATTACTTAACTCAGCAATTATACATGAAGCAAAATCTCGCGGATTTCACAAATTATATTTAAAAACAGATTTAGTTGGGTATTACGAAAAGTTTGGTGCTATATTTATTGAAAGATTATTGAATGGTGAAAATCTTTATGAACTTCCACTTTAAAATCGGTTGAAATTAAGGACGGAAATTTTAAAAAAATCTCCGTCCCTAATTTTAAATTGTCAGTTTCTTGATAATTTCAGTTGTAGAAATTGATTCTCCTCTCTTCTTCATTTTCCCAGCAATACCGTACTTTTTAAAAACCTTATCTCTAGCAGTTTGAAGTACTTCATTATTTTCATAATAAAGCACATCTGGTTTCAAATTCTTAAAAAGTTCTTGAAAGATAATCAGCCATTCTTTCTGTTTAGCATTTTCAGCTTCAACTTCAAGATTGATATTGGGATTGTAATCTACAATTATTGAATAATCAACATACTTTATTGCATCTACAATCGCAATTCTTTGGTTCTGACTAATCATAGGTCTTTTGGGATCTTTCAAAGAGGCACACTTATCACTCTTCACTGCCACAACAAGAATATCCCCATGCTGTTTTGCACCTTCTAAATACTTAAGGTGCTCATAGTGGAATAAGTCGAAAGTTCCGGTTGCTAAAACAACCTTTTTGCCCTGCCGATTTTTTCCCACTACATCGACTAAATCACTTACATTATCAAGTATCATAATAATACCTCCTCATGATGTTTACTACTTATAGTGTTTTGCAAATGAGTCTCTGACCACATGTTTCTTTAATAAAATAGTTGTATTTTCAACCATTTTACCATATATATATAACTCTGCCTTGTTAGCAGAAAAATAAAAACTAATTTACTATAACTTTTCTATCATTAACAAATTTTTTTACATCATTTATAATAGGTCTATTTACTTTAAAAATGTTTTCTGGTAAATTATCTAAATCAAACCATTTTAAGTCTTTAACTTCTCCATCAGTAAAGTTTATTTCACCTTCAAATTTTTCACAGAAAAATACATGATTTAAAATGTATACTTGATCTTTGCTTTTTGGATAAATATTAAATAATTCTTTTCCTGAGTAAATTCCCATTAATTCTGGATTTATAGGTTTTATATTTAGCTCTTCTTCTATTTCTCTATTAAGTGCCTCAATATATTTTTCACCCAACTCAATTCCACCGCCATGTATAGCCCAGCAACCATTGTCTTCTCTTTTTTGTAAAAGAATTTTTCCGTCTTTGTAGATAATTAATGTTACTACTGGTCTTAAATATGGTTGTTTTGAATTGATTGTTGTTTCTTCCATTTGTTTTTCCTCCTAATATCTTTTTTTATTTCATTATTCTTTCCTTTTATTGTTCTTTATGAAATTATTTCTTTTAGATTTTATCATAAAATCTAGAACTTGCAATGTTTTTTAGGAAAATAAATTATAAATATAAAAATTATAAAATGATATTTACTAAAATATACCATATAGACTTATTTTTTCTTGAATATTTTTACAAAATATGATATTATTCTACCATATTTTTATTTATAAAGGAGATAATACAAATGACAAAAAACACTCATCTTGCAAGTGGTCTTGCTACTTCAGTAGCATTTATTAGGCCAACAAGTTTTAAATCACTTGCTATATGTTTGACAAGTGCAGCAATTGGAAGTTTAATTTCAGATATTGATATTACTACTTCAAAATCTCGCAAAGACTTAGATATAATTATTTTGGTTTCTGTAATTGCTGTTGCACTATGCACTTTAGCCGAGGCTATTTTTCACATTGGAATTTTATCATTGTTGGAATCTCAAACAAATATTACTAGAATCCTTTTAGGGCTTGGTTTTATTTTGTTTATTTGCTGTTATGGAATCACTACCTCACATAGAACTTTTATGCATTCACTTTTATGTGTTGTTGCTTTATGTGGAATGTTGTGGGTTATTTTTCCTGCAATGGTACTGCCTTTTGGAATTGCGATGTTGTCTCATATTGGGCTTGATTTTTTTAATACAAAAAAAGTTCAGTTTTTCTGGCCATTGAAAAAGCCTAAAATTGCATTTAAACTTTGCCGTTCTGAAAGCAAACCCAGTAGAGTTATTTGTGGTATTGCAAGTGCTGTAGTTGTATTAGAGTTAATATTGTTTGCTGTAACACAAGCTGTGGCTTTTGCCAAGGGGCTTTAGTTTTTTTGAATTTGATTTAGAGTTTTTTTAATTAAAAACTGCTAAGAGCGGAGATTTTTTCTCCGCTCCTTATTTTTGTTATTTGTTTATGTTTAATTTGTCATTTTTTAGAATTCATTTGTTATTATTTAAAAATTCTTTTAACTCTTTACTATTTTCCTCCACCTCATATTCCCATAAACTAAGCTGTCCCTTAACTGGTATTGGATGATTAAACACCTCCACATTTTCAACTTGCCACCCATAGTTTTCTTGAAATGAGCTCTTGGTATATATCTCATTATTTTCTTTTAATAACATTTCTTTGAACTCGGGCGACATTTTTATGCAATCTACTAATTTAACTTTTCCTATTATCTTACCTAATGGCATGTCTTCTGGAATATATTTTTTTAACCTTTTCATTGCTTCTTTATCTATTCCTTTTCCTGCATGTATTAATAGGTCTCCTCTGTAACTAGTTTTCCAACTACGAAATTCAAATCTTTTGTCTCCTTGGATTATTAATGTTGCCCAAGGCTGTTTTATTGTTAGAGTTTTCATGTTGCAATCCTCCCTTATTTGATTAATTTAATAATTGCAAAATTCTTCCTGATATCTCCTGTGATTTTTCGAATAATGTTTTACTCATCTTACATCTCCAAAAAGCAAATTCTAATAATTTTTTTTGACTGTTATCATTTAGGTATTCCTCATACCCAAATGGACTGCTTACTAATTGAATTAAATAAAAATATGGCATCCATTTTAAATCACATTTGGTTAAACTTATATATTTCATTACCACTTTAGTGTAATTCAATAAATTTTCTATATTTATATCCCCATTTTCACTATCCTTATCTATATATGTAAACGACCTTATAATTTCCCATGCAATTGGCATTTTTCTTGCTTTAGCAAAATCTAATAATGCCTCTACTTTCTCATCTTTATAAATAAATTGCATTATGCTATAATCACCATGACTGTTTTTTAAAGTTAAATCCGTCATTTCCGAAAAATCCATCTTCTCCAAAGATGTTATAATTTCCATTCTTTGGTTTATATCTAATTTTATTTTTGAGAAAATTTCAGATGATGGTAGATTCAATTGTTGCCCATGTTGAATTAATTCCTCTAATTTATCCACTCTTTTTAATAATTGTATAAATTTTTTCTTTCCTTCCCTCAACTTATTATTATTACACCATTTTTCAATTAAATCTTCTGGCAAGTCTTCATAGTTTTCTAGTGATTTCGCCACTTTACCTAATATTTCTGCAGATTCTATTACTTGAGCTGTTGTTCCTGTATTACTTTCTTTTGTATATCCATTAATAAATTCCATTAGAATTACTGTTCTGTTTTTGTATTTGAAATAATATTCTTGGTTTTCCGTTTTTATATAATTCGGAACTTTTATTCCATTACTTTTTAAATGATTTATTATTTTTATTTCTTTGATTACATTTTCTTGATTACATGCTGATTCGAATTCTTTTAATACATATTTTGTTCCTTGATTATCATATACATAAAAAATGTTTGCACTACCTCGTGGTTCTTGTTCAACTTTAGTTATAGAAATATTGTATTTTTCTTGAATTTTGTTGATTATTTCTTGGCGTGTGAATACTGTTTTTTCTAGCATGGCGGGTCCTCCTTTTAGTTTTATTTTATAGTATTTTTTTGAGGTTTGCAAGATGGAAAATATCTTTTTTCGCTATGTTAAAGTTTTTTGTTGTAAACTTTGAAAAAATTGGTATAACTTAAAAAAAATATCTAATATACTTTTGATATTATTTACGTAATATTGTATAATCTGTATATGAAAACTTTTGCGATATCCTGTTTTCATCATTCGCTATCCACATATATATAAAATGATTATTTTCAGGAGGAATCTATATGAAAAATGCTAACACAGAAATTATCACCCAGACACGAGTTTTCTCAGATTCAGAAATAAAAGTAGCTGAAAACATGCTTAAAATTCTTGCCAAAGCAATGGGACTTGCAAATATTCAAGGCAAAATGCATATCGGTTCAAAGTACAGAAAAACCAGAATTACATTGTTGAAAGATGATGGAACAATCCGAGAAGGTTGGAGAAAATATTCTCCGATTCTGTACCGAACTAGATAGTTAGCATAATGCAAACCAAAAACACAGAATTCATAATTTTGAATCTGTGTTTTTGGTTTAAATTATATTTTACTAAATATTACTATTTTTCCTTTCATTGAAATTTTAGAAACTGTATAACCATACTCATTCAATTCTTTTTTGTAAGTAAAAAAAGAGTGATCTATATCAAATCCTAAAATTTTTTTGATTTCTTCATAAGTTAATTTATAATTTTCCTTTTTATTATTTACTAAATAATCCCATAATGGCTCATATTTGCTTATTTTTTGTACACCTCATTTAAAATTATTTTTTGTGCAGAGTGATGTGCAGAGTGATTTTTGAATTCTATTTCTTTTAAATCATCTCTTCTTATACAAAACAATTTCTGGATTTTCTCCATTTGCACCATATTCACTTATAAGTAAAAAGTCCATATTTGCAACTAATCCAAAGCATCTAATTAATTCTCCATCATTATATTCACATTCAACTTGATTACCTAAATAAATCTCATCATTATTTAGAAATTGCACTGTACTTCCGTTAGATATCGGATATTTCAAGTTTACAAAAGCTCCATTTAGTGGGATTAATTCTTTAATTTGGGGCATTCCTGATATTTTTAAATTATTAAATTCATCTATTAATTTATTTTTGAAAATTTCGTAACTTTCTTTTCCGCCTGTTAATATATATTTTGCTATAAAACATTGTCTTCCAAAAGGACATCCATTGGATTGTTTACATCCTTTACAATTATTGTTTTTTCCATATCCGCAATTTTTACAATTTGCACCACATATTGAATCCATATAAGTTTCCTCCATTAATTATTTTTTTAGTTTTTTATTTATAATAATGTTTGCATTTTTCCCAAAACTTCTCCTAAGTGAACTGTTAATACTTCATTATTACAAAAGGGACATTTATAATTTCTTCTTGCTCTTTCAATAACTATATCCTTCATATATTTTTCCTATAACTTACTATTAATCATTCACAATCCATTCGCCATTCTTTTTACTGTTCTTTCTTCCTATCAATCCTTTATTCTGCATTTCTGACATATAGCTTTTTACTGTTCTTACTGATTTATTAATCTTTGTTGCTATTTCTTCTTGTGTTGCCCTAGGATTTTCTTTTACTATATTTATAATTGCCTGTTCTTCTAATGTTTGATTACTTGATTTTATCTCATTTTGATTTTCTTCTTGAACATAATCAATATGTGCATACCTATTTTTTAATTCATATTTATTTCCTGTAAGTAGGTTATAAAAAAATTTTTCTAAAAATGATGTATCTTCAAATACATTCTTTTCAAAATTTTTATAGTTTGCTCTTACTAATGAATTTCTAAAATACCATGAATTATCTGCAAATACTTCATCGTTGATATTAAATCCGAATGTTCTTAAATACTTAATTATAAATACTGCTATTGTTCTTGTATTTCCTTCACAGAATGGATGTACTTGCCATATATTTGATGTGAATCTGCATAAATGCTTAATTGATTCATCCAAACTTAAATCTTTATATGAGAAGTTCTTTTCCTGCTCAAAATCATATTCAATAGTTTCTTTTATCGTTTCATATGGTGCATATATTACTGTATCTCCATTTAGTACCCATTCTCTTTTTGTAAAATTATAATTCCTGTATACTCCTGCTCCATCAAATATATCTTTAAATAATCTTTTATGAATATTTAGTAATTCTGTTGGAGCAAAATTAAATGCATTTTCACTTAGTAATTCTGTGATTCTAACTGCCACCTTATCTGCTTCTTCATTTTCTTTTTCAAAATTTTTTCTGCTTCCTTGAACTTCATAATATTCATCTATTCTTGTTTTAACTTCTTCTATATCTATATTTCCTTCAATGTGTTCTTTAGCCTGTTTAATTAAGTATTTTGAAGGTTTAAGTCCATCTACTTCTTGCAAACCAATTGCTGTTTCCCATATTTTTGTTTTCTCTACTTTGTTAGGTTCACCTTGCTTTATATACTCTGATAATTCTAAATTCCAGTCTTTTTCCTTATCCAAAAATTGCACCTCCTACATATATTATTATATCATTTCTTATATATTAAATCAATATTTATGGTGCAAATTTTGCACTATATTTTTTGTGTTTTTGCACTTTAATTTTATAGTAATTGCACTTTAATTTTTTACTGTTTTTTCAATTTCAAAAACTTTCGGTGCTTTTTTGCCACTTTTTTAGGGAAATAAATAAATTAAGGGAATTTGAATTTCTTGATAATTCGGGTTGCGTGGGTAAGACTGGAACTTACGACCTTCGGGTTATGAGCGAGGTTTGACCGTTTTTTGTGATTTTGTGAAAATTAGAGTTTTTGTTGGTATTTAGGCATTTACAAGAGTTTTAGTTTGTAGAACATTTGTGCATTTTTAGGACATTTCTGGAGAAGATTTTACCCAATTTTTACCCAATGGGTATGGTACGTTTGTTCTTACAAAATTGGCTCTTGTTGATACTTTTTGAAAATGAAAAATTTTAATTTTTGGAGGTTTTAGATTATGAATAATTTAAGAGAAGTTAATGATGATATTTTGAAGGATTGGTTAGAATTTAGAGAGGAAACTTTGTTTTGCTCTTTAAGTGCTGAGGATAAAAAGCATTTTGTTTATTTTGATGAGATTTCTGAAAAGATTTTGAAGAATGTTCCTGAACAGAATAAAAAGTATGTTAAGAAACAACTTGATCTTCTTGATGAGAATTTTATGGATTATATTTTCTATTGGAATGAGAAGTATTATAGGAATGGATTTGTTGATGGAGTGCAGTTGATTGGTGGATGCTTTGGAGAATAGATAAATATAAGGCAGCAATAAGAATTCTTTTATTGCTGCCTTATTACTATATTTCTAGCCAACTGACATTTTGCTTTTTATACTTCAATTCTAATTCATGTACTTTGCTAATTATTGTGTCTATATTATATATATTTCCATCATTCATATATATTTTTTGTTCAATTTCTTCGATTATATAATACATAAAGCCTATATTTTTATACTCCTCATTGTCATTCTCTTTAATTATTTTCTTTAATTCACTATTAATCACTATTGATTTTTCGTTGCTAATTGAAGCTATATTTAACAGGGCTTTTCTTGCACTATTATATATTCCATCAAACCTTTTATCTTTAAAATTATCTCTAAAAGTAATTTTTAAAAATTCAAATAAGTATTTGGTCAATTTTTCATTTTTTATTCTTGAGATGGCTTCATTAATATCTTCATATGTTGTTTTATCTATATAGGCCATATTATTTTTATCTATCCAATTTAGATAATAAATTGAACCAGCTTCTTTTTGAGATATTATTAAATATTTTGCATAAAACATTTTTTTAGATATTTTTTTACTATTCTTTAATTTTCGTACTAACCAATTTTCTATAACATCTTCATTTACCTCAATAATCTTAGGAACTAAATGATTTTGATATTCTTCCTCTAAATTATAAAAATATTTTTCTATGCATTTTTCTATTCCAATAACATGCACTAGATACTTATATGCATTATCTCTTTCATCATATGGAAGCTTTTTATTACAAAAATATTTTGCAACATCTTTTTCACACTCTTTAATATTATTTTTTATACAATATTCAATGTGATTTTCAAATACATCCATATGTATATTTTGTTCATGTATATTATTGACTATTCTCTGCTTTATTAATTCAGGCTCTAATTCTTGTACTATATAATCTATCCCTACCTTCTCTCCATTTATATAATACTCGAATTCTAACATATCTAATAATATATTGGATGGATACTTAAAGCCATATCTATATTTATAATACCATAAACAAATACATAATTGATTTGTTGTCCAACTTCTATTTGAGTTATCATATTTAGTATATTTTATTGCATTTTTAAAATTTGCTAGTTCAAGATAGTTATTACTTAGTTCTTTTATCTTTGCTTTCTGAGTCTCATTTAACTCCAATTTACTTTCTTTGTCAGATAGCATTACATAGGTATGTACAAATATAAACCAATTCCAATCCCATTTTTCAAAGCTGTTAATATTTATTTTTTTATCTTTATCAAATTGTGAACAAATAAAAAAGTATAGTTCATAGTATTTTTCGTCAGCTTCATAAATATCATAAAGCTCATGTAATTCTTCAATAGTAACTTCTTTTTTGTTTAAGGAGTTTAAAAAATCTCCAACATACATAATAAATTGATTTTTATTAAACATCTTATCTATAAATATTTTTTTACTTGCTTTTTTAACTGTATCTGAATCTATTTTCTTTCTTGGTATATATTCAAATATTTTTTTCCCTGTTTTTAATTCATATTCTGATTTTAGTTCTTCATAAAATGAAAGTTTTTTACTGCAAAATCTTAAAATATCTTCAGCAATTTGATCTTTATATTTTCCTTTTTTATATTCATTATAGAAGTATTCCATACATTCATCGTCTACTATATACTCATATTCCTTTAATCTTTTTTTGTTATTTGAATTTAGATACGCTTTGAAAAAGTTTAAAAGCATTTTTTTATATTTTAGTCTATTTATTATATCTTTTATTATTTTATAATCGTAATGTTGTTCACAAATATAGTATAATTTAAGAAAATTACTTGTCATATCTTCGTCAGAATATACTTTAGTTATTGAGTCAAATATATTGATAATAATTTCCTTATTAAGTTCACTATCTCTTATTTTTTCTTTATCAAAAAATTTTAAAACCGCAATTATACTGTTTTTTGTTTTTAAATACTTAAAGCATTCTGTAAACTCATATTGTTCATTAAAGCTATATGGTTCCTCATCATCGTCATCCCATGTATTTGCCCCTATTCCTCTCACTATGTAATGGTATCTATCAAGAACTATATCTACATCTTTGCTCACTAGATCCTTCTTTTTTAAAAAGAAATAATATGATCTTCTTAATTCACTGTTTTCATTCTTTTTATTTAGTTCAATAATATTTTTGAATTCTTTTCTAGTACACAAATCAAAATTTGCTAATATTCTAATTGCTATTGACTTACTATAGTTCACATATTTATTTGATTGACACACTTCTAATAAAGTATTTCTCACTCTATCTTTGTTTTCAAATAAATCTTTGGCAGTTTGCAACAACATCAAAGCATTAGTTGTTATTGTATAATGTTCATTCTTTTCAACTTTTTCAATTAGGTAGAGTATGTCTTTTCCATCAGAAATCAAATTAAATTTATCTCTTATATTATAGTCAAGCCATATTTTTTTATGTTCGTATTTTTCAAATATTTTTATGAATATTTTTCTTTTAAATTCTAAATCTAATTTACTATTTTCAATATATAAAATAAATTCTGGCATTTTCTCTATAATATAATCTAATATATCTTCTCTGCCAAAATTGATTAAAAAAATAAGTACGTTCAGCCATGAATTTCTTATTTTATCATTATATGTTATTATATCTTTTATATCATTTACCGAATATTTTTTTATACTTTGTGCAGCTAAATATTCACCAAAATTCTTATGTACAAAGCTCCACGTTTCTTTGTTTTGTTTTTTCCAAATTGATGCATATTCAATTATTTTTCTTTCTTTATCATCGCTTATTATTTTTCTATATTCTTCGTCTTTTAGATAATTTCTTTCCAAAAATTCCATTGTTACAGCTATTATTCCTAATAGTCTGTTTGTATTTTTTTCAAAGTTTTCCAAATCATTAGTATTCTTAAATTTATTTCTATCAACTTCTAAACTTCTATTAATTATATAGTCAAAAATTATTGTTTTATTTGGCAATTTATTATCTTCAGTATATATTTCAATAATTTTAATTAAGAAAAATGGATTATATACTAAATGCGTCAATTCATTTTTTTCTATCTCTACCCAAAACTTTTTTATATCAATTTCATTCTCTTCCAATAATCCATTTATGTTTTCTTTATTTACTCCCTCAATGAAATATTCATTAAATCCTTCTATAGTTCCACCTTGGCTATTATTCTTTGAATTGTAAAAATTACTTCTTGATGTTAGTATAACTTTTGTACCTCTATTTTTATTGCAAAATGATTCTAAATTAATTATAAATTTTCTTCTATATTCTATAGCTATTTCATCAAATCCATCTAATATGAATATTATATTTTCCTTGTCAACTCCATTATATTCTTCTGGTATTAATTGTTCTATACTTTCTCCACAATAAATATTTAATTTATTATAAAAAGCAAAATTATCTTTATAGGTGTTTAATTTATTTACTATATATTTACATTCTTCTGTTTTACCACTTCCTGCATCACTTAATAATATTATTTTATTATCATTATTTAATATTTCTTCAATTTCTTCTTCGTTAAATATATTTTCATTTTCTATTTTATTTAGCTTCCTCTTGATTCTTAAGTTATCTTGTATTTCAAATTTTTGCTTTTTAATCTTTGAAACATCCGTATATCTTTCTGGTGACTCTGGGTTAAAAAATAAATTTAATTGGTAATTTAATTCTTCTTCCATAAGCATTTTTTCAAAATAGCTTTTCATTCTCCATTCAACTTTAATAAAAAGTTCTTCAGCATATTTTTCTATTTCTTTTAAATATTCTGGCTTGCTTTTTTGAGGTTTTCTACTCTGTGAAAATTCTTTGTTAATATAAAAAACAATTTTTGATATTCCTTTATATTTCTGTTTAGTTGTCTTTATTGCTAATTTTATTTCCTCTTTTTTTTGAGATAATCTTATTGTATCATCATAATATTTAGATTGAAATCCAATAATTTCTTGATTTTGCATAATAGGATCCGTTTCAATTCCAGCTTGATTAAAATATCTGTGTATCCCATATTTTTTATCAAATTCATAACAAAATAAATAATATGATAATGCTTCAAAAGCTTTATTTAAATTTTGCGAATTTTTATATTTGAAATTCTCCCAATTTAATGTGTTATAACTAAGCATATCTTCATCTCCTATCATAAATATTTTTACATTACTTTATTGTAAAAAAATGTCGAAATTTGTGGCTTATTATAAAAAAGCAAAATAATCCTGTAACTATTAATTACTCTCATACTTTGCTTTTCTTCTGTAATCTTATTCTAAATACTCTTTTAATCCATCAACTATCTTATATACCTTAGTCATCGGATTTCTTTGTGATGCTTGTCCATCTTTATTTAATTCTTCCATATATTCGCAATTTTTTATCGCAGTATGTAACTTTCCTTCGCCAGTAACTTTATCAAATATATTTGTATCGTTTTTAGTATAATCACCTAAACCTTTTTTCTGAAATTCTTTGCTAAGTTCTTGTAAGACATCATCTTTTGATACATATCTGCTTACTTTCTTAAAATGTGCCAATAGCCAAAGCTCAAAGTTAGGATTAGACCAAGCTACATTATAATTGCAATTGTCTATTGCTGAATCGAATTGTTCATCATTATAATCATCTTTATCAAATACTACCCAGACTTGTCCATATACTTTATTAGCATGATTAACTGTTTTTTGAGTATATTTTACTAAAGATGTTGTATTCATTCCTGTACCTTTTACTTCAATATTCGGGATTAAAACATCTACCTTATTTCCATACTTTTCATTAATCTTTTTCTTTAGTCCATTAAAATAGTTAGGTTCTGTTTTCTTTCCTTCACATACAATCAAGTAATTGGCTGGTGCTTGCCTTTTACTTTTTAGTCTGTCTTTTCTTGAAATATTATTATTTTTCATAATTTATATCAAATTCTTCCAATACTGGAATAGCACCATATCTTCCAGTTAAATAATCTTTATTATAAGTTGCATCATTTCTTACTTTTTTGCCTGCATTTTTATCATCTTCTAGTATATAATCAGATAATGCATATATTTCTGAAATACCATCTTTATCTTTTTCTGCAAACCATATTTCGTCTCTTCTAAATGTTTCTTTATTTAGGTTTACTGTGTCATGTGTTGAATATATCAACTGTCCATTGCCTTTATTTGTATCACTATTATGGAATAAATTAATAATATATCTTGTTAATAAAGGATGTAGTTTTGCATCTAATTCATCAACAAATAATACCATCCCATTTTTTAATGCATCCATAAAGAAATCAAATAAGTGAAACATTTTTCTAGTACCATTAGATTCTAAATAAAATGGTAATGCTTTTAATTCTCCGTTTTCTCCCCTATGAATAACTTCAATATCTATAATGCCATTGTTACTTTTAACAGCTTCTATTGAATCTGGGGTAGTTTTTATTCCTTCAATTCCAGAATCAAAAGTTTTTATAAATTTTAATAGTTCTTTTTTATAATTTTCATCACTTAATATTTTTAATGAAACTCTATTATTAATAAATCTTTCAAAATTTGGATTACCTAAGTCTAAATATGTGCTGTTTACAAACCAATCATATACATTACTAAAATCTTCATTGTTTCTATCTATTTTGCTGTATATATTTAAGAATAATGTTCTTTCATCTATATTTACTAACTCTGAAATTTTGTTAGGTTTCATTGATACATTGTTATTGTCTCTTTCAAAAATAGAATAAAATTTATTAACTCTTTTTTCAAATAACCACTCGGAAATTATTTTATCTTTTAAAACTTCAAAGCCATATTTGTATATTTTATTATTTTTAGCTAATATTTCTACTTCTAAAGCAATCGGAGCATTATTTATCATAAAACTATAAATATTTTCTTCATCTATTGGAGAATTCTTTTTAGAATCATCACTTACTAATATTCTCTTTTTCATGTAATCAAAAGCCTGTAATACATTAGTTTTTCCACTAGCATTGGCACCATAAATTGCAGATACTTTTAAATATTCACCATTGTCGGTTTTTGCTACATTATATTCATGTTCTTTTAGCGATGTTGCTTCCATATCTAAACAATTTTCATTTTTAAAAGATTTGAAATTTTTAAAACTAAATCTTATTAACATCTTAAAATCCTCCTTTACTTTATATATTATATGCTAAAATAAAAAAAATATCAATATTTTCGAGAATTTTTCTCAAATTTTATTGATATTTATTCAAAAATACTATTAAATTCTAGTGGTACTATATTTTCATATAGCAATGTAAACTGTGGGTTAACTTGTCTATAATCATGATAATGTCCAAAATACCATTTCTTAAACTCACATTTTTCTGAAACTCCTTGTAAATAATCTGTTAAAATATCTTTTTTATAAGATGGATTTAGTAATGTTTGAATGCTAGTTGGGCAACAGTGAGTAATAATATAATCAACCTTATAATTTGCTTTTTCTAAATTCTTTATTCCATTTTGCATTTCTTCTTCAGTTGGAAGTTCTAAATCCCACCATGAATAATCTCTTATTCTAAAATATGCACCTCTTTTTCTATACTCATATATTTTTTCATATTCATCTATATTTAATATTCCATCTCTTATGTCATGTGATCTTGCACCACCGAAAGTAAAGAATTTATTATTATCTATATCATATATTTCACCACGCATTAAATGAATAACAGAATCTCTTATTTTATGTACTTTTTCTCCATGCCATTCCTCTACTGGATATTTATATAATCTTTCAAAATTCTCATGATTTCCATCGACAAATAAAGTAGTAAAGTTTTTATTATCTAACCAATCTAGCCATTGTTTTTCATGCATACTTTCTACTATATAATTCCATACTCCACCAAAATCCCCGCAAATAATTACATAGTCATTTTTGGTCATTTCTGTTTGAATTGGAAATTTATCTTCTTCTAATCTTGTAAAATCAGCATGTGTATCACCTGTAATATATATCATCGTATCTCCTTTTTACTTACCTATGTCTTCTATAGCTTTATTTAATGTTTCTACTACTAACTCTGCACAATGTTCTTTTTCTTTTGGTAATCCATTTAGTTTTTTTATTATTTCATCTGCAGTTAAAGCTTTGGCTTTTTCTATGTTCATTTCTTTAATCATCTCTGTTGCAACACAACATGATGCTATAACTGGCGGACATCCTTTAACCTCAAATTTTGCATCTTTTATTATACTTTTACTTTGTTTATCTACTTTTATATAAATTTTTATTATATCACTGCAGATTTCATTTTCTATTATTCCTATTGCATCAGCATCTTCAATTATACCTAAATTTATTGGATTTTCGAAATACTCTTTTACTATTTTACTATACATTTTGATCTCCCTCTTATTGCCATTCTATAATATTTTTTCATATATATCAATACAGAGTAGCTTTTTTGCTACTCTATATAAACATTTTTTGTAATAATCCTTTTTTTAATTTGTCTAATTTTTGATATTTCTTTTCTTCTTTTTCTATTTTTTGTGAAATTTCATTTATTATTTTTCCTTTTTTGTTTTGTTCTGCAATATCTGGAATCACAAAATTTATTTCATAAAATGATTCCATATTTAAGTTTCTTCTTACAATACTCGCCCCTTGTTCTGAATTTATTGTATAGTAATAAATTGCTTTATTTGTTTTTAATAAGTTTGAAATATAATCTTTATCAAACTTTTTATTTATATTAAATATTTTGTATGATGGCGAAACCATTCCAATTTCATATTTATTATTATAATTTATATTTCCCATCCATAAATTTTGTGGACTTAAAACAATTTGATTCTTTTTTAAAATTTTATAACCTATATTATTATCACTTGCTATACTCCTATTAAAGTATTCACTTTGTAAAAACAAACCGTCTTTTGTAGAGGAAATAACCTCATATTGATTATTTTCTGTAGTCTTGTTTATAACTTCTTCTAATATTTCACTAATTTTTATTTTTTCACCACTCTTACTTTCAAAATATTTTTGAATCAATCCTTTTTTATATATCTTAAGGGCTTCTATTCTTCTTTGTTGTAATTCTATTTTTTTATCTAATAAAATTAAGAAATTTGTAATTTTTTCTTGTTCCGTTTTAGTTGGAATTCTAACATCTAAATCATATATATTATTTTTAGAAATTCCATAAACTTTAAAACCATTTGCTAATACTCTAATTTGATTGTGTATAAGAGGAGTATTAAATAAGTATCCTTTAAAGCCAAGACTCATCACTTTGTTTGTATCTCTTGCCAAAATAGTATGAAGTCCACTAACAATTTTATTATTTCCAACATTAATTACTTCAACAGCTTTACCTATACCATCATAGTCTTCTGATGCGTCTGCTAATATTAAATCTCCATCTTGGCAATAATTTTCTTCATTATGTATATTTACTTTTATATCTGATTTTATATATGGTAAATTTTCTTTATTTACATCTAATATATTATTAAACTTTTGATGGATATCTCCATAATGTATATTTTTAATTAATCCTTCTTCAGATAAGTCTGCTCGTGATAAAGAATTTGTATTATAAAATGTAAAAACATTAACTAGAGAAATTTCTTTCCATTCATCTTTAAATTCCTTAAATCTTAATTTAGGTACTAACAACTTTTCACCTTCATTCTGTCCTTTAGTTT
>ENA-ORNF01001955-ORNF01001955.1-human-gut-metagenome-genome-assembly--contig:-NODE-1955-length-16384-cov-3.022537_pt1 | contig 16384 bp, 8 predicted proteins | sample MGYA00242110_ERZ509012 | MGnify/ENA primary metagenome ERZ509012 (study PRJEB26280, sample SAMEA2338714) | human gut metagenome | biome: human gut; feature: human-associated habitat; material: faeces...
AGAACGCCGGATAGACAAAGCCGAGGTCAGGCAGGCCGACCACCCAGTCGCGGTCGCGCGCGCCGATGCGGTTTTCGTCCTCCTTGTAGCCGAGCGCAGGCTTGGCCAGATCGACCGGGCAGACCGCACACAGCAGGTACTCGTAGATCTCCTCGGACTCCTCCTGCTCCTCGCCCGAGGTCGCCTTGGACGGCACATCATAGATGTCGTGGTAGACCAGAATGAGGTAGTTGCCGGGATAGCTGTACTCCTCGATGACCTTTTCGTACAGGCGGTCGAGCAGCTCCTCATTGGCGAGCCTGCTGTCGCGCAGGGTCAGCAGATAGGTGCGGCGCTCGTCGGACGCCTCGTTCCGGTCGAACTCCAGCTCAAGCAGATTACTGCCGAGCGTGCCGGAAATGGTCTTTTTCGCAATTTCAAGGTACTTGAAATACTCGTCCTCCTCCAGCTCGGAGAACATATCGGTAAATTTGAGCACGATCTGCTTGCCGCTGTTGACGTAGCAGCCGCACATGCGGCACATGCCGGACAGCAGCTTTTCGCATTCCTTACAGATCGAAAGCCGCCGCTCGTATTCCTCCTCCGGCGTTTTATCGTCCGCCGGAATTCTCGCAATATAATCATACATATTCTGAAAAAAGCCTGCCTCGTCCATCTCACGAAGCAGGCATTTTTTACAGATCCTGGTATTTCCGTCCATCAAACTCCTCGGAACCGAATCTTTTTTCATCCCAAATATCTTCTGGTTTTTATGGTTTCCCTATTTTACGGCGATATGAAGCACACTGCATGCCGGAATGGTAAAGGAAATTCCCTCTTTTGTTGCCTGCACACCGTCAAAGCCCTGAACGCCAACCGTCTCCGGCGCTTCAAAGGTGTTCTTATCCTGCATATGGCCGGTTACGATCTCGGCTTTGATCTCGTCGGCTTTTTTTCCAAGAAGTACCGCCTCTACCGGATATGCTTTCTCCAGATCCACATTCGTCATCGTAATATGAAGTACACCGTTGGCATCTACCGAAACAGATTCCGTCAGATTCGGAACCATGTATTCATCTTCCAGACCAACCTGCTCCGTTTCCAGAGAGCTTGCCAGAAGATCATTTTCCTGATGTACCTGATACAGATCGAAAACATGATACGTCGGAGTTTTGACCATCTTTTCCCCCTCGGTCAGGATCATCGACTGCAGAACATTGACCATCTGTGCGATATTTGCCATCTTGACGCGGTCGCTGTGTTTGTTGAAAAGATTCAGGTTGATACCTGCGACCAGTGCATCACGCATGGTATTCTGCTGATACAGAAATCCCGGATTTGTTCCAGGCTCACATGTATACCATGCTCCCCACTCATCAACACACATTCCCACTTTCTTTTCAGGGTCATATTTATCCATGATAGTTCCGTGTCTTGTAATAAGTTCATCCATATGAAGTGCCTTGTTAAGTGTCTTATACCATACTTCACCGTCAAAGTCTGTGGAACTTCCTTTGATCTCCCAGCCCTCCGGATGTACATAGTAATGGAGGGAGAGACCATCCATAAATCCGTGCCACTGCTCGGCATGGTCAAATGCCGTATTTAACACACCTTTTGTCCAATAGTAGTCTGCAACATTTGCACCACAGCAGATTTTTTTGATCGGACGGTCCGGGTGATAATTGCGCACATAGGTCTGGTATCTGCGGTACTCATTTGCATAATATTCCGGCGTCATATTTCCACCGCATCCCCAGTTTTCATTGCCGACACCAAAATAGTCCACTTTCCATGGCGCCTCATGTCCGTTTTCTTTTCTCAAATCTGCCATCGGGGAGACGCCCTCAAAGGTCATGTACTCCACCCACTCTGACATCTCACGGACAGTTCCGCTTCCAAGATTACCGTTAACGTAAGTCTTACAGCCGATCTGACGGCACAGTTCCATATATTCATGTGTTCCGAAACTGTTATCTTCCACAACACCACCCCAGTGTGTGTTGATCATTTTTTTACGCTTTTCCTTCGGTCCGATTCCGTCCATCCAGTGATATTCGTCCGCAAAGCAGCCACCCGGCCAGCGCAGTACCGGAACTTTTAATTCCTTTAATGCGTCCACAACATCGGTGCGCATGCCGTTTACATTCGGAATCTCCGATTTTTCGCCGACGTAAATTCCCTCATAAATACATCTCCCCAGATGCTCCGAAAAATGTCCATAGATTTCCGGCTCAATATGACTCTTTTTGTTTTCCTCATTGATGATCAGTTTTGCCATTGTTCCCTCTCCTTTTTTATTTACTTTCATAGGAAAATACCGGTCTTCCGGCTTCATCCCATTTTACCTTCATAAGCATCGCATGACGGTTCGGATTGTACAACGGATCTCCGTTAATTTCTGCCTCCGTCCGCGCGTGGTAGACCATGACGTCATTTCCATCTTCATCCACGGTAAACGAGTTGTGTCCCGGTCCGTAAATGCCCAGTTTTTCACAGGTTTTTAATACCGGGTAACGCTCTTTTTTCCACAAACGCGGATCTAAAAGATCCGCATCCTCATCGATGGATAACATTCCCACACAGTAATCCACACCCGTCTCACTTGCGGAGTAAGTTAAGAACAGCTTTCCGTCATGATGGATCACCGCCGGCCCCTCGTTGACCCAGAAGCCTTTCCGCTCCCAGTCGTAATCCGGCGTAGTCAAAAGTATCTGTACTGTTTTTAACTGATTACCGGATTCCATCTTTGCGATATACAAATTAGAGATCATCTTTCCGACTCCAACTTTTTCTGCCCAGACATAGTAATATTCGCCCTTATTTTCAAAGACAGTCGCATCCAGTGAAAATGCCTCGAAAGAAAACTCATCCTCCGCTGCGCGTTTCATCTTTCCAAGTTCCACCCACTCATCCGTCAGCGGATCGTCCCCGCTGCACTCTAACACATATGGACGGATCTTCCAGATATCTTCCGCCTCGCCTCCCGCAAAATAAATATACCACTTTCCAAACAGATAGTGGATCTCCGGTGCCCAGATATGATAACTCATCGGACCGGACTCATGTTTCTTCCAGACCATGACTTCCTCTGCCCCGGAAAGTTCCGCCAGTGTTCCGGCACGTCTCAATACGATCCCGTCATACGCCGGTACCGACGCCGTAAAATAATACGAGCCGTCCGTATGACGGTAAACATATGGATCCGCACGCTGTAAAATCCACGGTTCATTGTACTTTAAAGATTTTTCATCTGACATGCAGTATCCTCCCCTCTGATGACATTCGTACTGTTTCTTTCTTATGACAGTATACTCCTTATTTTTTGTTTTGTATAGATTATACTAAAATATTATATACTTTTCTAAAATCAAAAAACGCAGACTACATCACCAGGCAAAAAAACAGCGGAAGCACTCTGCCTCCGCCATTTTTTATTTCTCACTAATATTTCTGTTTTTCAAAGTATTTCTTCGTCTCTGCAACTACCACCCCACTCAAAGCAACGAGTGCAACAAGGTTCGGCAATGCCATCAGCCCGTTAAAGATATCTGCGATCGTCCATACAGCAGATACCGTCATAAATGGTCCTATAAACACTGCAAGGATATACAGCCAGCGATATCCCTTTAAAACAGTCTTTTTGTCCCCAACCAGATATTCCAGACATTTTTCACTGTAATAATTCCATCCAAGGATCGTCGTAAATGCGAAGAATACAAGACATAACATTAACACAAAAGATGCCACCTGCTCCGGGAATGGCAGTCCTATCTGAAATGCTTTCGTGGTTACAGAGACACCTTCTAATCCCATATCCCAGGCTCCTGTGATCACGATGGAAAGTCCGGTCATCGTACAGATGATCACCGTGTCAATGATCGTTCCCAGCATGGATACAAGTCCCTGTGTCACCGGCTCATTTGTCTTTGCCGCTGCCGCTGCGATCGGCGCACTGCCAAGTCCTGCCTCATTCGAAAAGATTCCGCGGGCAATTCCCATCTGCATGGCGATCAGGATCGATCCAAGGGTTCCGCCTGCAGCCGCACGAAGTCCAAATGCACTCTGCACGATCTCTACGATTGCTCCCGGAATTGCGCTAAGATGCGTAAATAGTATGATCAGTACCACAACGACATAAAGCAGTGCCATAAAAGGTACCACAACCTGTGCTACTGTGGAAATACGCTTAATACCGCCAATGATAACCAGTGCCACACACAGTGTCAGAATAATACCTGCGATCACAACCGTCCAGGAATAGGTTCTGCCAAACAGTTCCACTGTCCATGTATTCTGCGGATCAAAGAAATTGTTCACGGCACTTGTGATCCCGTTGATCTGCGTAAAAGTTCCGATTCCAAGTAAACCTACTCCGACACCGAAAAATGCAAAAATTTTTGCGAGCCATTTCCATTTTTCACCCATTCCGTTTTCGATGTAATAAAACGGTCCTCCGACGATATGACCGTCCTTTGCCACAACACGGTATTTAATTGCAAGCAGACACTCGGAATATTTCGTCGCCGTTCCAAGCAGTGCTGCGATCCACATCCAGAACAGTGCACCCGGTCCTCCGGCGACAAGCGCGGTTGCCACGCCGACAATGTTACCTGTTCCGATCGTTGCAGACAATGCTGTGCAGAGTGCACCGAAACTTGAAACTTCCCCGTGTTCTCCGTTTTTTTCATTTGCCACCATATGTTTTATGGCAAGTGGCAGTTTCGTGATCTGAAGTCCACGCAGCCGGATCGTAAGAAAGATACCAACCGCTAAGATCAACACGATCAGTGGAACTCCCCAGACGAAATCATCAATCGCTTTTAACATTTGTACCCGTTCCTTTCCCAAAACTTTAGATACGTACCACATTACCATGGGAAAGAGTTCTTTGCAAGTATTTTATGCTCCGTCTGCCGTTTCTCACGTCTTTGCTTTCATTTTACTCAAAATATTTAACGCCCCAGACACTCTCATTTGCTCCAACAGCAGAAAATGTCATGACATCCGTGCCTGCTTCATCTTTCATCTGACAAAATACACCGTTATATTCTTTTCCCCCGTATGTGAGCGTCATATAGCAGGTGCCATTCTCCATACTCCAGGTGCCTTCTAAGTTTTCGCCGTACACGTTTCCGTTCTCCATCAGCACCAGTTTTACCGGCTGTGCAATCCTGGCACTAATTGAGGTTCCCTGATCAATCACATAGTAAGTTCCTGCCACTTCCGAAATGCCATAACCGCTCTCTGCGATCGTCTCACCGTCCGTCGCATACGGAAGCATACACGGCCATCCATCCTGATTCAGAAAATACTGGTGTACACGCGGCTCGTGATATTCCTGTCCGTTGTCAAAGCGCGTGTGGTATACAATATATTTCTTTCCATCTTCATCCACAAAAGCTGAATTGTGCCCGGTCGCCATATATGCCTTATTAAGACCCGGCAGATAATAATTGCCGGAAAGTTTTAAGCCATAAACTGCATTGTCATCCCACATCCCCGGATATGCCCCATTCATATCGACATACTCTCCATCCACCGTTTTTGAGCGGAACACACGCATCTGATAGCCGCCCTCTCTCGTCAGGGAACCATAGGAAACAAACAGATAATAATATCCGCTTTCCTCATCATAGAGAATGTAAGGTCCCTCGATCGATTTGTGTCCGCCGCCAAGCAGACGTTTGCCAAAATACGGATCCACACCGTTTTTTTCATCTTCTTTGGGGTGGATGACCAGGCCTGTTTTCTCATCGATCTCTAACAGAAAAATCCCACCCGACCATGAACCGTAGACCATCCACATTTTTCCGTCCGCATCATAAAAAACGGTCGGATCGATCGCATTTGGATATTTCTCATAGTTATATTTATTTCCCGCCATGATGTAGTTCTTTTTTGCATAGTCGATGTCCACATAATCGAGCACATCGGTCGCCTCGATCGTATCTTTTGTAAATCCGGAATAGATGAGCGCTCCCTTCCATGTATACGGTCCTTCCGGTTTATCTGAAACCGCATAACACAGATTCGATGCATTCCAGGTGGATGTCGTGTCGAAGACGTACAAAAATACATGTAATATAAGTCCTGTGCCCTGTTGTAAACCACGTCCGGCGCCCAAACATGATAAGTCCCATCGTCAGTCGGTATCACAGAGTCTCTGCTTCCCGTATAATCAAATACATGCTCTGTTCCAAGCAGATCATCAAAGATCGGATTCGACGATGTATATCCGTCACCGATCGATGTCCAGTTCCGCAGATCTTCAGACGATGCCGCTGACATATGTGATCCGAAAATGTAATAGGTACCATCCGCCTCTATCACGGATGGATCATGTACACTGACGCCCGCCGTAATATCCGCCGTTTTGATTCCTTCATAACTCACTGTAAAATCCTTCGGGATCTTTCTGCCCCCTGACAGTGCCGTCCCCGTAAGCACTGCTGCAAACCCCAATACAATTCCTGCATAAAAAATGATTTTGCTTTGTTTTCTCATACGGCTCCTCCATTTCTGTATGATATCTAACTCTACAATAGCAAAATCATTTTTATTTTACAATTATTTATTTTACTTTTTCATAAAATATTTTACTTTTTATTTTTGTTCCCATTCCTGCTCGCGGAACAGATTATCAACAATCACACGGTACTCCGCCACATGCTGTGTCTTATTGATCTGCTTTACATATTTTTCGGGTTCTGTAAAATATTTTGCAAAATAAAACCACAGCTCTTTCATACGAAACAGCGTGTTGCACTCCCCGGACATCACATCCAGATAGCCTTTTAATACATCATCATGAAACGCGTGAAGCTGATCTTTTGTAATTGGTGCATGTCCGGTGATCTCCTCGATCAGACCCGGATTTTTTAAAACTCCTCTTCCAAGCATGAGATGGGACACCAGGCTGCCAGTGTCCTCCGGATCCGTCTGATGCCCGGATTCCTGCATAAAAGCACATTCCCTTTTCTCTTCCATCTGCTGTCTCCATGTCCGGTAATCCTCCACGGAGCAGATGTCACCGTTGTAACATAGCGTATGTCTGCTGTTTTCCACCGCATATAAAAACGCTTCCATATCCGGAGTATTGTTATAAAAGTCCTTCTGTACACGCGGATGAATGATCAGTTCCTCCATCGGATATTTTTCATAGATGGAAAGAAGATGCTCCCACTCCCCGGCATCATTGACACCGACACGTGTTTTGACGGAGATCCGGAGCGGACATTCCGCAAAGATCTCTTCTAAAAAATGATCCAGTTTCTCCGGCACCGCAAGAAATCCTGCGCCGCGGTGCTTTGCCACGACCGTCCCGGACGGGCACCCAAGATTTAAATTGACGCTCTCGTAACCATAGTTTCCTAACTCTTTTGCGATTGCCAGAAAATCTTCTGCACGATTCGTCAGAATCTGTGGAACCACATGCATCCCTTCATTATGTTCCGGCAGAATGTCTTTGATCTCTTTGTAATTCATCTTTTTATTATTGATGAATGGTGTAAAATAGGTATCTATATTTCCAAAATGTTTCTGATATGCATTTCGGAACACAAAACCGGTAAGTCCCTCCATCGGTGCTAAATAAAATTTCATTTTTGTCATCCTACAAAGCTTCCCACTGTGCATATAGTTTTACTGTTGCTCCATTTGTAAGGGAAAGATTTGATACTGTTGCACCATCTCCATAAAAAGTATCGCTGCCATCCGCTTTGGTACTCCATCCGATAAACTTATATCCATTTCTCTGGAATGTATTTGCAGAGAGTTTATAGCTTGTATTGTATTTGCAGGAACTGATCGATTTCATCGAACCACTGGTTGCTCCATTTCCGTCAAACACGATATTGTAAGTATTGATCTTCCATTTTGCATACAGTTTGTAATTTTTACGGGTTCCCTTTTTGATCTTCGTGATCTTGTTTTTAAATGCAGAATCCGTATACCATCCTTTAAAGGTATATCCTTCTTTGGTAGCTGCTGCAAGCTGGATCGTAGGTGTGTCGTAATAGTAGCCGGTCGGATTTTCAGACGAAATGGTTCCTCCGTCAAGTACATATTTTATCGTGTACTGCTTTTTGCTCCACTGCGCATACAGTGTGACTGTCTTACCGTTTTTCGCTGTGATATTACGGATATCCTCTCCGTCTTCATAAAAATCACCTTTGCCGTTTTTCTTTGTATTCCAGCCCTCAAACACATAACCCGTGCGCTTGAATTTATTTTTTGTAAGCGTATAGGTCTTGCCATATTGGCAGACAGAGACACCTTTCATGGAACCTCTGGTTGCGCCGTTTCCATCGTATTTGATTTTATATTTATTGATCTGCCACTTTGCATAAAAGGTCAGATTTCCAATTGTACCTTTTTTGACCTGTGTGACACGTCTGGTACATTTTTTGTCTTTATACCAGCCTTTAAATGTATAGCCATATCTGACCGGTGTTTTTAATTTGAACGTTCTGGTATCTACGTTGTATTTCTTTGCAGTACCATCCGCAAGTTCTCCGCCGTTCGTTTTGTAAGTGATCTTGTAAGTATCCCTTGACCACTGTGCATACAGATCAACAACTGCACCGTTTTTTGCAGAAAGGTTCTCGATTTCTTCCTTGTTGCCGTATTTCTTTCCACTTCCATCTGCCTTTGTGTTCCAGCGGACAAATTTATATCCCTTGCGTTTAAATTTATTTTTTCTAAGGGTATAATCCATATCATATTCGAGATTTTTCATCTCCTGCATACTGCCGCTGGTTGCCTTGTTTCCATGAAAGCGAACGGTATATTTATTTGCTTTCCATTTTGCATAAATGGTAAGGTTGCCTTTTGATCCTTTCGGGATCGTTGTGATCCTGTTTTTAAAGCTGCTCTCCTTATACCATCCTTCAAATGTATAACCTTTTTTCTTTGCTTTTTTCAATGTGATCGTTTCTGTTGTGATCTTATAAGACGATGGATTGGCATCGCTATTTTCCCCATCATAGAGTACATATTTGATGGTATATTTCTTTGTTACCGGATCGTCCGGGTTATCCGGGTTATCCGGATCATCTGGACTGTCACCGTTATATTTTGCCCAGTAGACATCTCTTGCGCGTTTCGCACGTCCTTCAAAATATACACTGTTACAGCGCTCAAAATATTTTGCCCAGTTATACCCGGCTGTATAGGCTCCGTCTGCAGTGTTTTCGACATTTTTCACTTTGGAAAATGCATATTTCTCGGAATGTTCCAGTTCGTATTTTAAAAACTTAAGCTGCCCGTCGATGGAAGTATAATCATAACCATTGCTGCTGCAGTAGTTTCTCAGGTCATCAAATCTCGAAGCATTCCACTGACAGATACCATAACTGATCTTGCCGTTGGTATCAATGACGCTTATGGTTGGGTTAAAAGAAGATTCACTCTCAATATTGGCAAGCACACCACAGGCCGCTGCTGTATTTAATTTGAGCTTTCTTTTCGCAAATTTATATACTTTTTTTTCGTTGGATTTTTTCTCATCCTGAGAAATGGCTGCACCTTTATAGAGACTTGTCCCTGAGATCACCACATTGATGTATGGAATTTTGTCCTTTTGTCCTGCTCCAAGTGAATACTGATCGGTATCCCATTTCGGGTCAAATTCATAGACAAAATAATTCGTCGTGTCATAGTCTCCGACACAGCTCCAGGTTACCGGAATACTCGTTGTCTCTTTGCCGCCATCCAGATAAACATCAATGCTCTGCGGCATCTTGGCAAGCAGGCGGTTCAGGCTGATTTTACCTGTCATACGAATCTCTTTCGGGTTGTCCGAAAGATCTGCAAATCCTGTGATCTTTTTCTTTTCCGTCGTGCCTTCCTGTGTTTTCGTTTCTGCTGCATACACAGACATATCTGTTGCAGCCGTACCGACAGCAAGCAGGAGCGCCATCGCCCCTGCTGCCAGTCTTGTCATGATTTTTTTTGCATAACTTTTCATAGCTGTCCTCATTCCTGCGGATTACTGTCTGTATCCTGTACTCTCATTAATAAGTCTTATACCGGATACTGATATTTACCTTGCCATTTACACCATTTACTGTACCTTGGTTCGTGTATCTCCACATTACCACATTACCTTTACCCTGGTAACCGCTTCCAAGACTCTCTGCACGATAATTGATAATCCACAGATCTGTTCCTGTGAGCTTGCTTGTATCCACATATTTGCCCGGATACTGCTGTAAAAGTTTCTGGTTCAGACCAAGTGCAAACTTATACTGTTTTCCACCATCAATGATTTCTGTCCTGAATGCATTGATAAAATCAATTCTCTGTGTTGCTGTTACATTATTGTACAATAATGAGATATCATCAAGTACATATACAACCGGATAGTCTAACTTCTGTGCATTCAGAATATTTAATACTTTATCACCCTCAGCTTTTGCCTGCGCTGCGTTCTGCGCCAGGGAGTAGCAGTATACACCAACCTTAAGGCCTGCTGCTTTCGCATTCTTATAATTTGTCTGGAACTTCGCATCCGCTGTTGTTCCTTTGGAAATACGAAGCATTACACATTCGTATCCGGCTGCCTTGATCGCATTAAAATCTACCGTACCGTTATCACTTGAAATATCTATGATCTTATTCTCTGTCTCAAGTTTGTCTTTTACCGTTACCGTGATTTCTTTGGTGATTCCGTTTGCAGATGCCTTTACGGTCGTTGTTCCAGCCTTCAGACCATAGATTGTTCCATCTGAGGAAACAACGGCGATCGTAGAGTTAGCAGAAGACCAGTATACCACACCGTATGGTTTTGCAGTTGCTGTTACTTTTACACTCGTTCCTGTCTTGATCAGTACACTCGTTGTGCTCACTTCAAGTGCTGACGATATAACACTTACACAATCCGTTGTTGCACTGACGTACTCTCCACGAACCGCATAAATCTTATAATAATAGGTTTTTCCTGTCACAGCGGTATAATCAATAAAAGAATTTGTTGTACAAAGTTCCGTTGCAATCTTATATTTTCCGTTCTCAGAGTTACTTCTCAATACGGTATAAGTTTCTGCACCATCCACCGCATTCCAGGTCAGCTTGATCTGGTTTTCAGCAATTGAGGCTGCATATAATCCAGTTGGTTTTGAAAGAACCGGCGTTGCCTGTTTCACTGCGGAATAGTCACCATAAAGTTTTTTGCCATTTTTGTTCACATAAGCTCTTACTTTATAATAATAGGTTTTTCCTGTCTCTAACTTACTGTTCTTATAAGAAAGCGTATTAACGGAAGAACAGGTTTTGACTGATTTATATTTTCCATCTTTCTCTGTTGCACGATATACACGATATCCATCACACCCTTCTACTTTCTTCCAGGAGACCGTAATGGTGTTATAATTTGCTGCAACTACCTGGATGGAAGGTTTTCCCGGAAGTACCTGCATGGATGCCGGATCGGAATAATCACTGTAGATTTTCTTTCCACCGGACGTACAGAAAGTACGAACTTTATAATAATAGGTATTACCGGTTACAAGTCCCTTATCCACATACGAAGTTGTTGTTCCCTTATTGATCGTCTTAATTTTTCTGTATTTTCCATTTTCAGAAGTGCTGCGGTAGATCGCATATCCCTTTACATAACGGTTTTTGGATGCTTTTACCTTTTTCCATGTAATTTTCAGTCTTTCATTTCCTGCCGATTTCACTTTAACCGTTGTGATACTCGGTGCGGCTGTAATGCCTTTTACACCTGAATAAGCGGAACGGAGCATTTTACCGCCCGAAATGTTTTTGTAAGTTACTACTTTATAATAATACTTCTTTCCAATCTTAACGTTTTTATCTGTATAAGATCCGGTCATGGCTCCGCTCTTTCTTTTTACGGTTCCGATCTGCTTATAACTTCCTTTTTTAGAAGCTGCACGGTAAACAATATATCCGTCCTCATCCCCTGCGGAAGTAACATTCCAGCTCAATACGACGCTGTTGTATTTGCCGGATTTGATCGTGTCGATCGTTACCGGAAGAAGTTTCGGTGTTGCAGTAAGTTCATTGGAAGTTCCACCATATGCTCTTTTGCCATTTTTATCTTTTGCAAAGGAAACGATTTTAAATGTATATTTCTGACCAGGTGTAAGTCCTGTCACTGTATAAGAAGTACTCTTTGTACTGCATCTTTTTACCAGCTGATCTGCTCCGTTTACAACCTGATATACTGCATATCCGCCACCTGTGGATGGCATGTTCACTTTATTCCATGTCAGTTTGATCGCCGTTGCACCTGCTGCTTCTGATTTTAATGTTACTGCTTCCGGTGCCGCCTTGATCGACTGCACATCCGAATAGTTCCCTGCTACATTCTTATCCCCGACTGTACGGAATGCACAGACTTTATAATAATACTTCGTTCCTACCGACAATTTTTTATCTGTACAGGTAATCGTCGTTTTATCATTGACTGTCTTAACAGCTCTATAGCCGCTGTCCTTTTTCGTAGAACGATATACTTTATAGCCATGTGCACCGCTGATCTGATTCCATGTGATCGTCACACTGTTGTAAGACGCATTTCTAACTGTAATCTGTGGTGCCTCTAAAGCAGGGGTTGCCGATGCCTCGTTGGAATAATCTCCATATACCTGACTTCCATTTACCGTTTTATAGGCTCTTACTTTATAGGTATAGGCTGTACCTGCTGTCACTTTTGTATCGCTGTAACTTGTCTTTCCATTTGTTACAGTTGCAATCTTTTTATAAGAGGATGATGATGTTTTTCTGTAAACCTCATAACCCGTCACACCATCCACGGCACTCCATGCCAGTTTTACTTCTTTATATCCGGCTGATTCTGCGTTCAATCTTGTCGCTGACGGAAGCGGTTTGCCGGAGAGAATGCCCGACGCATCACCAAAAACCTTTTTGCCGTTTACCACACGATATGGCTGTACTTTATAATAGTAGGTCGTTCCGGCTGTCAGTGCGGCATCCACATAACTTACTGCACCGTTCGTGATATCCGTGAGCTGTGTGTCCACTTTTGATTTATCTGTGGAACGATATACGATATATCCGGTTGCACCATCCACTTTTTCCCATTTTAGTGTCAGGCTGCTGTAACCTTCCGCTGTAACAGATGTCATTGCTGCTTTTCCAAGCTGTGGTGTTGCTTTTACGGATGCATAGGTATCCGTATTGGCATAATCCGTCTGTCCGTTGTTCGTATATTTTGTATAGGCATATACATGATAAATATAGCTGATTCCGGTCTGTGCTGCCGTATCTTTATACGACACCGTATCAGTACCATCCACATGTGCGATCGTCTGCTCTGTATCTGAGCCTTCCACTTTTCGTGTGATGGTGTAACCGTCTGCATCTGCTGTTTTTGACCAGACTAAGCTTACTGTATTATATGTCGTATCAGCCGTGCAGCTTGACGGCGCATTTTTCGGTTTTACGACAATATAATAATTATCTTTATCAGCCGGTGTATCTTTTACCTGAAGTGTAAGGACAGCAACACCTGCTGCTAATGTCTTTACCTCTCCTGTAAGCTTTCCATCTACTTTTGACGTAGTAAGTGCTGCGATACTGTTATCATCGATCAGCCACTCAACCTCCGGCTCATCATCTCCCGTTGTCTCAAACGAATATCCCGGAAGCGTCACTGTTTCTCCCGCGCTGACAACTGCATATTTATCTTTTTTGCTTATGATGACTCCATTTGCAGTCGCTTCCTTAATCTCGGTATCTTCCGTTGTTTCCGTCTCTTCGGTAACCTCAGTGGTTTCCGTAGGATCTGTCACTTCGGTAGTTTCCGTCACTTCGGTAGTTTCCGTCACTTCGGTAGTTTCCGTCACCTCGGTATTCTCGGTATTTTCGGTTACTTCCGTTGTTTCTGTCGTTTCGCCGGCTTCGGCTGCCTCGCCGGCTTCAGTCTGTCCTGTTACCCCGGACGGATACTCCTGTTCACCATTTTCTCCGGTCTGGTCTGACTGAGCATCCGTCAAAACCCCAGTCTCATTTTCTGTGGCATCCGTCTGTTCTACGACCTGTCCGTTTGCCGCTTCTGCTGCAAATGCCATGGTATCGGAACAGATGATCATAGTACCCGCCAATGTGATACACAGACCGCGCTTTAACCATTCCAGTCTCTTTTTTATCATAACATTTTGCCTCCCATCCTCTTATTTTTCTCTTTTGGGGCAGTTTTTGCGAAACCTGCCCATCATTGGTATTGTAGCACAATTTTCCATCTGAATATAGTTTATAAGGGATTTTAAGCAAATATTAAGATTTTTTTCGTTACTGTTCACTCGTACCTCGTTCCAGTAACGGATTTTGCCGATGCTTCGCATTCCAAATCGGCAAAATCTGCTACCACCACTGTATCATACGGCATTTTCAGTTCAGAAAATGCCTGACTGTAAACAGTAACGAAACCTCTGTTAGCTCCTGCTTATGACTGTCTTCCCTTTAAGATCGGAGAAATGTGTTTGTAGGTCACAAATGTGATGACTACGGAAAACATTCCTTTGATAAAGGTAAATGGCATATTAAAGCAGATTAAACACTGTAAAATACTCTTCATGGACGGAGCAATCAGCTGATATGCTCCAAGCACTGCCTCCTGTGGCATGAAATTGTAATAGACCGGATATACCAGAAAGTAGTTTGAAACAATGCTGAAAGCACCCATGATCACTGCTCCTGCAATGGAACCGATCAGTGCGGTCGTTCTTGTCTTTTTGTACTTATAAAGAAGCCCTGCCGGCAGTACAAATGCCACACCCAGAATAAAATTCGAAAGCTCTCCAACTCCTCCTGTGGATGTAATGAACAGATGAAGTACATTTTTTACCAGGCAGATGATCACACCACAGAGCGGCCCCATGGCAAATGATCCGATCAGTGCCGGAAGTTCTGAGAGATCCATCTTGATAAATGACGGCATAAACGGCACGGAAAAATCCAGAAACATCAGGATATATGCCACTGCGGAAAGCATAGCTGTCACTGTCAGATATCTTACATTGACTCTTTTTACGGTTACTGTTTTGTTTGTTGCATCCATTTCACTCGTCTCCTTTTCTCTTTTCGGAAAATGCGAGGGATTGTAAGCGTGTTTTTGTCTGACGAAATATCTCATACAATAAAATGCACATTTTGTGAGCATTCTGCTGTCTGAATACGACAAAACCCCGGATGTAACCATCATCCGGGGTTCTATCATGTAACAGAAACGTCTTTTCTGACGTCTTATCATTCACATGCTTATCTTCTCTCATCCAGACTATACTGTCGGTTCCGGAATCTCACCGGATCAGCTGCCTTAGCAGGTCACGGACTTTGTAAATGACTCTGATCATTATCAGGACTCTACATCACCGTCGGTCGGGAATCTGCAAATCTTACTGCATCACCCTGCCCCGAAGAATTAATATTATTTTTACGCTCTCTATTGTATGCATGTTTTTCTGATCTGTCAACCATTAATTTTCATCGTGAGTGCGATGCGCTGTTTTTTCAGGTCAACATCCAATACCTTTACCTCAACGATATCGCCGACACTGACCACTTCCAGCGGATGTTTGATAAAACGGTCACTCATCTGTGAAATGTGTACCAGTCCGTCCTGATGGACTCCGATATCCACAAATGCTCCAAAGTCGATCACATTCCGGACCGTTCCCTTTAAGATCATGCCCGGTTTTAAATCCTTCATTTCAAGGACGTCGCTGCGCAAAATCGGCTTTGGCATATCCTCTCTCGGGTCACGCGCCGGTTTTTCAAGTTCTTTTACGATATCCTGCAGTGTGATCTCTCCCACGCCAAGTTCTTCTGCCAGCTTTTGCCCTGTTGAAATTACTTCAGCAAGCGTTCCTCCGTATTTTCTTTTTAATTTATCAAGCAAAAAAAGCCGTTCCTGTATTTCATTAAGCCTTTCTGTATCATTATCCAGATTTTGGCTGTAATCCCTTAATTCAGAGCCTGTATCGCGTAATCTCTCTATTGCATCTATAAGGTTTTGTTCAAGTTCTTCAAGATTTTTATCCATTGATGCTGCTTTTGATATATTTTGTTTAATTTTACCTAGTGCTTCCATTATTGAGCCGTCGTCACCGTTTATTGCCCAGTATGATGCTCCGGTTAATTCTTTTAGTTTTTCTGCATTTTCAAGAACTTCAAGTTCATTGTTCAATTCTTCATCTTCGGTTTCAGATTGAATTTCAGCAGCTTCAATCTCGCCTACCTGAAATTTTAAAAATTCTATCTGTGATTCTGTTGTATCTGCTGAAGTTTTTGCTTTTTCCAATAAATTTTTTGTATCAAGATATTTTTGATACAGTGTTTTATATTCTTCAAGGTTGTTGCCGTAAACATCTTTTGCATAATTATCGAGCAGATTTATATGATATTTTGGCTG
>ENA-ORNF01001968-ORNF01001968.1-human-gut-metagenome-genome-assembly--contig:-NODE-1968-length-16319-cov-5.668163_pt1 | contig 16319 bp, 14 predicted proteins | sample MGYA00242110_ERZ509012 | MGnify/ENA primary metagenome ERZ509012 (study PRJEB26280, sample SAMEA2338714) | human gut metagenome | biome: human gut; feature: human-associated habitat; material: faeces...
TCCACCGCTCCCATTGTTCTTTTTTTGAAATTTGATGTGTTACATGATTATGGTGCAAAACAATTCCTCCCGTTTCACTTTCTATTTATTCCAGTCAAACAACTGATAATACTCTAATTTCTGATAATCGGTTGTCTCCGGCTTCTGCTCTGTCAGGCTGGTTTCTTCTCCCTGTTCATCCACCATCCGGATTGCCGAAAAAACCGGATATTTTTCCTCTAACTCAAGCAGAAAATTCTGGTAAGCGGAGGTTGGCACGCCGGCTCTTTTTAACACCTCTGCCGCAAGATAATTGACACTGGTATCGGCATCTGTCTCCTCCTCAATGTCATAATTTGCCCAGATGACATACGGCACCTGATAACGGAGCTTTGTCTCCTCCTCATCAAGCTGATTCCATACCATGCCGTTTTTCTTTAAAATTGGCGCTGCAACCGTATCGCTCGGCTGATGGTCTCCGAAAAAGACAACGACCGTCTTTTCCTCTACCCCGGAAAAATAAGTAATCAACTGTTCTAACGCAGCGTCAGATAATTTCACAAGCGAAAGGTACTGGCTGAGTGAGGTATTGGTAATTCCGTCAACCGTGATATCCGGTGTAAAATTGTCAAATAAATCTGCATACCCACCGTGATTTTGCATCGTGACATTGAATACAAACAGCGGGCTTTCTTTTTCCTTTTTCTCATAAAGCTCAATAATCTTATCCACACAGCTTGCGTCGCTGACATATTTACGCACATAGGACGCGCCCGCATACTGTCTTAAGAAAATGTTCTGTTCAAAGCCAAGCCACGGATAAACCGTATCCCGCTCCCAGCCTGATGCGTTAAACGGGTGTGTTGCCGCCGTCTGATAGCCAAGCCCCTCCAAGTAATTCGCAAGAGATGGAATCTCGCCGTTGATATACTGCTGGTAGGGAATGCTTCCCTGCGGTAAAAAAGCCATCGTATTGCCGGTTAAAAACTCAAATTCCGTGTTTGCCGTATTTCCGCCGCAGACCGACACATTTAACATTCCCGTCACCGTGTTGTCCGTGCCCTGCTGCAAACTGTGAATAAACGGCATATAGTCTTCATTCGTTGTGAAATCACCGAGCACCGCCAAGTCCGAAAACGACTCGTTCATCATCACGATAATATTCGGCAGTTCCTCGTCTGTCGTCTCCTCATCCCCGGAATACGACTCCAAAAGCTCCGACGCTTCCTGTCTGTGGTAGCCTTCCGGCTTGTCGATTCCCATATAGGCAAGGTTCATCACAAACGTGACGCCAATGCCATCTACGTTTGTCATGTATACTGGGGTAAACAGCTTATTATAGAGCCTGTGGCTGTTCTGAAAGCTCTCCTTCTGCAAGGTACCCGCAAAAATGACAAGCACCGCGGCAAGCACCGCCGATGGAATCAGACGCTTTACAAATCCAAAACGGTTTATCTTTCCTTTTAAGAACCGCAACAACACGATAATCGCCACAAATGCCCCCGTCACCACAAGCATCCGCGCGTCCGGGGTGAAATCATAATTGTCCGCCACACTCGCCGCAGTCTTTACGGAAAGAATGTCCCACGGAACAATCGGATTTGTGCGGAACCGCACGACATAATCGTTTGCGATTCCGTAGACCATCGCAAGCACTGCCTCCATCCGGAAACCCGCCTTAAGGCTTCCCCACAACAGTACAAACAGCCAGCCAAGCAGCTCAAAGAGCACAATATTAAAAAACTGTGCCCACGGCCGCACCTCTGCAAACGGATTATGCGTATAACTCTCCAGCAGATAAAAAAAGACCACCGGGAGCAGCGCTGAAATGATTCCTGTTCCTATTTTTTTTATATATGGAATGTATTTTGTATCCAGAATATTTTTTCTCTCTTTTTGTTTCATAAAAATAATCATACCTTTCGCACTTTGTCCGTTTTATTTCCACGCACAAGTTTATCACAACCCGCTTCAAAATAACACTGCTTTTTGGCGGGAAATGATAGATTTTGTCGACAATCATTTTCCTTTTGGTCTTCTCGAAATGCTTGGGATTGACTTTCTCTCCCGCTTCTACTACTATCATCTTATCTGAAACAGCATCACTCTGTTGCGCATCAAATGGAAGTTGGGGAAATCAATGTACGATGAAAATGAGTTTTTACGCCTGACAAAAGAGAACGACAATTTTCGTAAGATTATTGAATCACAGGAACGCACGATTAAACGTTTGGTAGACTATTTTATTCTGAGAAACCAGCAGGTCTGTGAAGAGACACGCTCCGCACGGCATGGCTGACGACAGACAGTCCTGTTTTTCAGACACACAATTCCATCCGAAAGGCTTGCGCTTTATTAAGAATTAAAAGCAAAAAAGACAGAAACGAATCGTTTCTGTCTTTTTTATTTTCTAATGCCGGCGGTGGGACTTGAACCCACACGAAGTTGCCCCCGCCAGATTTTGAGTCTGGTGCGTCTGCCATTCCGCCACACCGGCATCTCTGCATCAAGCGAATATCATTCTATCATAACTTTTTCCAGATTGCAACCAATTTTTTTTGTTTTGTAAATTTTCTACTAATCTTCTCTCTCCCGCCAAAATTTCATTGACATAAGTTATCATATATGATAACTTTTTGAGTAACATATGAGTGTGCGAGGTACTCGTAATGAAGGAATATCAGGAGTTTTCCGACCCCAGACAGGCTGTCGTGGAACAGCTAAAGCAGGCGCGCCGGTCACAGCATATGACACAGGAAGTGCTTGCCGAGCGGGTGGGAACCAAGAAGTCCAATATTTCCCGTTTTGAGAGCGGAAAATACAACCCGAGTTTAGATTTTCTGGTCAAAGTGGCAGGAAGTCTCGGGAAACAGATTCATATTCGAATCAAATAGCAGGAGGATTACGATGGGAAAAACGATTACCCTGGGAGAACCGGGAGAAATTGACAGAGATGTAGAATTATGCCGCACCACCAATGAACGCATCAGCGAACAGGCGGCACAGCTTTTGATTGCAAACCAGATTCCATTTACAAAGAACTGGAAAAAGATTCCGTTTTTTTTACGGGAAAAATACCGCGGTGCAGAACAGATTTTTATCATTAAGACAAACCGCAACCGCTATGGTCAGGCGCGCAGAGCCATCGACCAGATGGACTCTGCCTTCCGCAAACGCCTAAAATTAAGTAATTATTAGAATGCAAGCTCATACAGATAACAATTCCCCTGCTTGCCTACCCGTGTGACAACCGACAGATCTGTCAGAATTAAAAGAACCACATTGGCAAGGCGCATGGGGATTTTTGCGCATTTCGCGAATTCCCGGGAAGTAAAAGGTTCCGGCAAATCAAACGGCACGAACTGCATATAATCCTCCCGTCTGTCGATGCACACTTCTTCGACAAATTCAAGCGGAATCCGGTCAAACCGCTCACTTCCGCGCTTTTTGTCACGGCTCCAGCCGTTTAAGAGCCGGTATTCTTCCATATCAATCAATGCAAACTTAAAATGCAGATTTTCATTCTTTAAAAAAGGACGTATTTTATAAAGCTCGACAAACGCCTGATACGGGTTTCCTTTTTTCGGAGATTTTCGCTTCGGAGAGGCTTCCCCGGTTTCCTCGTCAATCCAGGATACCCATTTTATACGCGGAATCGGATGCACGATTGTCACCGGATACTGTTTTAAGAATGTGTCTAATTTCCGGCGCATCACATTAAAGGAACGCGTCTGGATTTCGATAATCTCCGTTCCGGTAAAAATATCCGCCACAAAATTTTCGATTGGAATTTCCTGCATTTCGCAGTCGGGCGCATAATAATTCTTGAGGACGGCATGAATCGTCTTTTCTCCGAGTGTCCCGATTCCCTGACGCTCCCGGTTCATGCCGATAATCTTCTGTTTTGCCTGTTCAAAACGCGCTTCATCAATGCACATTTTTGTTTCCTATCTGCTGCCCTTCGGATATTTCATATTTTTTAAAATATCAAAGCAGTCGAATGTTCTGAAATAATCTTCCGCAGTTTCTGCACGGCGGATTAACTTCGGTTTCCCGTTCTCCTGTAACAGAACCTCCGCAGAACGCAGTTTTCCGTTGTAGTTATATCCCATGGAAAAACCGTGCGCTCCGGTATCATGAATCACAAGAAGGTCTCCCATATCAATTTTCGGAAGCATCCGGTCAATTGCAAATTTGTCACAATTTTCACAAAGAGAACCTGTCACATCGTACTTGTGGTCACATGGCTCATTCTCCTTGCCCATAACCGTGATGTGGTGGTATGCACCGTAAATTGCCGGGCGCATCAGGTTGACGGCACAGGCGTCCACACCGATGTATTCTTTATAGGTATGTTTCTCATGGATTGCCTTTGTCACAAGACATCCGTAAGGAGCCAGCATAAAGCGTCCCATCTCGGTAAAGATTGCCACATCGCCCATTCCTGCCGGAACCAAAATCTCCTCGTAGGCTTTTCTAACCCCTTCTCCGATGACACGGATATCGTTTGGCGTATCCTCCGGTTTATAGGCAACGCCCACACCTCCGGAGAGATTGACAAACTTGATATCGCATCCGGTCTTCTCCTTCAAATCAAGCACCAGTTCAAAAAGCTGGCGCGCAAGCTTCGGGTAATACTCATTTGTAACAGTGTTACTTGCCAGAAATGCATGGATTCCAAACCGTTTTGCACCCTTTGCCTTTAAAATCTTAAATCCTTCCACAAGCTGGTCGTAAGTAAATCCATACTTGGAATCTCCAGGGTTGTCCATGATGCCGTTGCTCATCGTAAACACGCCGCCCGGATTGTACCGGCAGCTGATGGTCTCCGGAATCTTTCCGATGGTCTGCTCTAAAAAGTCAATGTGGGTAAAATCGTCTAAGTTGATGATTGCCCCTAATTCGTTTGCAAATGCAAATTCCTCCGCCGGAGTGTCATTGGAAGAAAACATGATATGTTCCCCGTCAAATCCCTGTGAATCGGCTAACATTAATTCTGTCAGGGATGCGCAGTCACAGCCGCAGTCATATTCTTTTAAAATGTCTAAAATAAACGGGTTCGGTGTCGCCTTTACCGCAAAATATTCGCGGAAGCCCGGATTCCAGGAAAATGCTTCCTTTACCGCCTCCATGTTCGCGCGGATTCCCTTTTCATCGTAAAGATGAAACGGTGTCTTAAATTCTTTTACAATCTCATCAAGCTGCTCTTTTGTTACAAATGTCTTCTTCTCCATTTTTTTCTCCTTGTATCTGTTAAAATAAAATGTTATACTATGTCCAAACGTCAATTGCCAATCATGTTGTGTTATGGGAGTACAAAAGCATGAATAATATTACCATTTATAATTATATTGACCAGTCTATCGCTGATTCCATCAGTGCACAGGCAGCGGAACGTGCCACTGCAAAACGGCTTGCCGAAGAAGCTGCCAAAGCAGGTATCTCTACTGCAAACGTTTCCTCCGGTGAAGATTTTGCCACGGTATTGCAGCGGATAGCAAATGGGGAAACCACTGCTTCCGGGGAATCCGGCACTGCAACAAAGCTTTATTCCAATGCCGAGATGGAACCTATTTTTGAAGAAGCAGCAAACGCTTACGGCATCTCCGCAGATTTATTAAAAGCTGTCGGCAAAACCGAATCCGCGTTTAATGCAAACGCTGTCAGCAAATCCGGCGCGATGGGCGTCATGCAGTTAATGCCGGCTACCGCTTCTTATCTCGGTGTCACAAATGCCTTTGATGCCTATCAGAACATCATGGGCGGTGCAAAATATTTAAGCGAGTTATTAAATAAATACAACGGAAGCGTCACACTTGCACTCGCTGCTTATAACGGCGGCAGTAACAATGTGGATACCTACGGCGGTGTACCGCCTTTCACCGAAACCCAGAACTATGTGAAGAAAGTTCTTTCCTATCTGGCTGAATCTGTTTCCGCAGAAGAGACAGAAGACGCAGAACTTTCTGAGGCAAAATACCAGGTCAACAATGCTCTCGAAACCTTTTTTGCTTCTAACAATATCAGTAAGACTTCGTTAGAACTGCTTACCACACTCTTAGAAGTACAGGATTCCATCGAGAAAACAAATACCGAAGAAGGCATCGTATAAGATGTCTTCTTTTCTTATTATATTGTCTGCTTTTCAATCTCCGCTTCAATCTGGCGCTCTAAATAGCCGTTAAACTCCTGCATAAATTGCCTTACAACTGTAATCTCTTTTTCTGAATATCCTGACAAAAATTCCATATCACGTTTTTCCCACTGTCTGTGACGCTTCGCATGTTCCTCAAACAGCAGTTTTCCCTGGTCGGTCAGGCGAAAGTAAACTTCTTTCCGGTTCGTCTCTAATGTGTACTTTTCAATCAGTCCCTTCGCTAAGAGCTTCTTTGTCATTTTACTGATTGCCCCGCGGGTCATCTGCATCTGTTCTGCAACCTTGGTCACATTCGGAAGTTCGAGTCTGCCGATAAAGTCGATGCAGTGCGTCTCCGAATAACCGTATTCGTCGAGACACTGGCTTTCCGTCAGTTTGGAAAGCATCTCCTGCCGCTCAAGCATCAGGGATATTTCCTTCAATAAAAGTTCCTGTTCTTTCATTTGTTTTCAATCCCTCTTCTATTATTTGTTTCCTTGTCAACATTCACACTCCTATCATAGTGTATGATTGTTTCCTTGTCAACATTAAAATACGCCCCCGCCGAAACATTTTCTCTCCGGCAGGAGCGTAAATTTTTTACATCTGAACCTTAAAATTTGAATTTGGAGAGAAGGTCTCCTAAACTTGTTCCGGCAGATTCCGTCGACGTATACTGCTCAAGGTCTCCGGCGCCCTCAGTGTCTACCATCTCCTCCTCGAGTGCCTTCATGCTCAGGCTGATTTTATTGTCGTTGGTGTTTAACACTTTCGCTTTCACCTTCTGTCCGACCTTTAACACCTCGGACGGCTTTCCGATGCGGCGCTCACAAATTTGTGAAATGTGCACCAGACCGCTCAATCCATCTCCAAGATCAATAAATGCACCATATGGCATCAGTGTCTCGACCGTTCCCTCTAATACACTTCCCGGCACAATCATGGAAATCTTATGATTGCGTTCCTCTGCCTCTTCCTCTCTGGCAACTGCCTTATTAGAAAGGACTAATTTCTTGCGTTCCTCATCCACAGTGATGACCTTGCAGCGCACTTCTTTTCCAACCCAGCTTTCCGTATCTTCCACATAGGAAAGCCCAAGCTGTGATGCCGGAATAAATGCACGGATTCCTTCCAAATAAGCAGCCACGCCGCTTGGAACGCTCTCCTTGATGCGGACGGTCACAACCGTCTCATTTTCCATCATCTCTTTGAGCTTGTCCCATGCAAGCTCCTCGTTTGCCTCTTTTCTGGAAAGTAAGATATTGCCCTGTCCGTCATCAGTGCTGATAACGGTTGCTTCCAACACATCTCCGGGATGTACGGAATCCTTCGCAGAAAAATCCGGGTCATCACTTAAGTCCTCGACCTTGATAATTCCTTGTGCATAATATTTTAAATCCAGCACGACCTCCTCTTCGTTGACGGAAATAACCGTCCCTGAAAGGATATCTCCCTCATTAATTCTGCGAAAAGACGCCTCTAACTCTTCCTTATAATCATCCATTGATTCCATTGCTTCTTCCACACCTTTCTATCTGCCGCATCATATTTAACACGTCATTTTTTTCTATCATAACGCAACGGAATCCCGGATTCAAGCGTTAATCCGATTCTCCCGGCAAAAGAAAATTGTCACCTTAAACAAGTCACCGTCCACATCGACCTTGAAATCGCCCTTCTGCGCCTCAGTAAAGCTCTTTGCAATCGCAAGTCCAAGCCCGGAACCTTCCGTATTTCTGGACGCATCTCCGCGCACAAACCGTTCCGTAATCTCGTCTGCGGAAAAATCAATCGGATTTTTAGACATATTTTTTAAAACAATCCACACCATATCGCCCTCCACCGACACATCGACATAGACACGGCTGTTTGGCATTGCATATTTCTGGATATTTACGAACAGATTTTCAAAAATGCGATAGGTCTTCTGGTTGTCAAGCTGCAACACCACTTTTTCTTCCGGCACATGGAACCGCAGGTCAAGTCCAAGTTCTTCATACTGGCTCGTGTGCTCCACGCTCACCTGTTTCATCAGATTGACCACATCCACGTCCATCGGGTGCAGTACCATGTTGTTGCTTGTCGCCTTGCTGACCTCAAACAAATCCTCGATTAACACCTTAAGCCGCAGGGATTTCTTTTCAAGCGTATCAATATAAGACCTGCGCTCTTCCTCAGTAATATCTTCTTTCTTTAACAGCTCCACATAGGTCGTGATTGCCGTCAGCGGTGTCTTTAAATCATGTGAGACATTTGTAATTAATTCTGTCTTCATCCGCTGGCTCTTCGTCTCCTGCTCGACTGCATTCTTAAAACCGTCCTGCACTTTTACAAGCTCCTCCTTAAACGGTTCAAAAACGCCCATGTCTTCTGTAATCTCTGCGTCGAGGTTTCCCTCCGCAATCTGACTGACTGCTTTTAACATCGTGTTATAGTTGGCACGCACGGTATCGTAATAGCGGTTTAAGAAATAAAACAGGACAAGTGAATATACAACTGCCACCCAGATTCCAAAGAACCACAGACAGGAAATGAGCAGTATGACTGCAAAATTCAGAACCACAACTTTTATCATCGTCTTTGTGGATTTTCCCTTGAAATCAACGTGTGAAATCTCCTCGTAAAATTCCTTCCATTTTTTCTTCAGCCATGGGAACACCTGGTAAATCAGACTGTACTCTTTTATATAGGAAGAAACGCCAAGTGCCACGACCGGCCGGATAAAATAAACTGAGAGAAACCAGATTCCGTAAGCCAGAATCAAAAACAGCAACAGCCGCAGCACTATCAATAAGTCATAGCCGACAATTGTTCCAGAAAGAAGCTCCTGATAAGCTCTTATCGCCTGTTCTTCGCTGATGAATCCAATCCAGTTTTCTATCAGACCAAACGTCACAATCACACCGATAGCGGCAAGTTCCGCCACATAATATTTTCCCGGGCGCGAAAAATCTGTTTTCTCCTTCCAGAAACGTCCCTCCGTAATCAGAATTACTGTCAGCACAAGAAGTACCAACGACGCCCCGAATAAAATGTCTGCACCTGCATCCTCATAGGTCTCTAACGTTTTCTGGTAGGACACAGGCCCCCCGTCCTCCGACAGATTAAGGAACCTCTCTTCATTGTCCGTACTGATTCCATACGCAACCGTAAATGAAGTAATTTTTCCGACCTCATACGGAATCTCATTCGTAAGAATGGACTCCTGTGTTCCGCGCTCTAATTGAACTGCCTTGATAATAGCATCCCCGCTCATATTTTTCCCATAGACATTTTCGATGCTCATGATGCCTTTTTCATCGAAGGAAATGACCATATAAACTGCATACTGTCTCTGTAGTTCCTCCAATGTTTTCTTATCCGGTTCCGCACCGTTTAACAGACTCTTAAGCGGTCTGTCCGTATTACTTGAAACGGCACCGTCCGGCAAAAGTTCATAGCAGACATCCACATACGGGTAGCGCTCATAAAACTGCTGTTTCCATTCAGAAATCGCATCGTTAAACGCCTGGGATGCCTCCGCCTTGTCTATCTCATTCTTTACCTCCTCGGCTGTCTCTCCCTGCCCAGAAAGCCACTGCTCACTGAAGCTGTCCATATCTAACAGCAGGGAAGCAGCATCCATTCTGTCCGTGCTTTGTTCCTGATTTGCCTCAAGATAGAGCACATAAAGCCCTCGGTAGAGATCCTGCACACCATTCTCATTCATACTTACATTTGTATTCTGGCTGTTATTTTCCGTCTCCTGTTCCAACAGCGTTTCGGCTCTCCCCTGTATGAGCGGAATAAAGATTAAGTTCAAAACGGAGACAAACAGTACCGCCCAGGCTCCGATGATTAATTTTGTCTTATGGTTGTTTTTCAATTTTATAGCCAACGCCCCACACCACCTTTAAATATTTTGGATCTTTGGGATTAATTTCAATCTTATCCCGGATATTTCTCACATGCACCATAATCGTGTCCGTGTTCACTGCCTTTTCATTCCACACCCGCTCATAGATTTCTTCCGCAGAAAAAACTCTGCCCGGATTCTTCATTAAAAGTGCTAAAATCTTAAACTCCATCGGTGTCATCTTGACCGGATTTCCATCCACCGATACCGTAACCGTATCCTCGTTTAATTCCAGTCCTCCGATGACATACACGCGCTCATCCGTCTGCTGTGTGCCGCCCTTGTTTAAAAACTTCGTATAGCGGCGGAGCTGGGAATTGACACGCGCCAACAATTCGAGCGGAGTGAACGGTTTTGTCACATAATCGTCTGCCCCGATATTTAATCCGATTACTTTGTCCGTCTCCTCAGATTTTGCCGAAAGCATAATGACCGGAAACTCGTACTTCTGCCGAAGCTGCACCGTCATCGTGATTCCGTCCATGCGCGGCATCATAATATCAACGATGGCAAGATGAATCTCATGTGCCTCGATAACGGCAAGTCCCTCGATACCGTCTGCTGCCTTGTATACATTATAATTCTGGCTTTTTAAGAAAATTTCGATGCCGTCTCTGATTTCCTTATCATCCTCCACGATTAAAACATTATATTTTTCATTTTCTGCCTGTGTCATAACAAAAACTCCTTTTTCTCATCTTTCCTATGAATTTACCACATATCTGTGGAAAAAGGAAGTTTTTCGCACCTCCTGCAATGTCCTTGCACGAGTGCTTACATAATATAACTCCGCTGTTTTTGCCACACGCTCCTCCCTGTAACTTTCTGCCGTCCGTCCCGCTCCCTCACACAGTTTCTGATACTTTGCATTTTCACTAAGTACTGCTGCCGTCTGCGCTGCAAATTCTCCGGCATCCTCACGTGTCAGATAACCGTTGACACCGTCTTTTACAATATCCCGCACACCGCTTGCATCCACCGCAATCACCGGATTGCCAACCGCCATCGCCTCAAGCAGCACAATTCCCTGCGTTTCGGACTTGGAAGTAAATAAAAATAAGTCTGATGCCGCCTGAAAATTTTTTATCTCTGTGTTTGGCACATTTCCCAAAAAAATGACATTTTCTTTTAACCCAAGTGCACTGATTCGTCCGGCAAGTTCTTTGTGCTTTGGTCCTTCCCCGATGATAAGATGTCTAAACCGCTTTCCCTGCGCACCTAACAGCTCTTTTAACTGCACAAGCGCCTCAAGCTGAAAATCCAGATTTTTCTCTTCCGCCAATCTTGAAACAGTGCAAAACAGATAGTCTGCATCTTTTGCATACTGTTTTCTTATTTCCTCCGTTCTGGAAGGCTCCGCATGAAAATTTTCTTCCGGAATTCCGGTCGGCATTATCCCCACCGGCGTATCCAAATTTGTCTGCTGTAAATAGGAAGCAATTCCAGGCGTCGGTGCCACAATCAGATCACATTTATTACAAAAATAGTTTAAGTATTTTTCCAGAACCCCGGTATGCTCCTCCAACTTTTCAAGCGGTTTTATATAATGAAGATACGCCTCATATCTGGTATGGTAAGTAAATACCACCGGAATTCCTGTTTTTTTGCGGATTGCAAGCGCCACATTTCCGACAATCGCCGGATGATGCACATGGATGATATCAATTCCAAGCTCTGTCACTTTTTTAAGGAACAACGATGTCAGCACATTTGGCACCGGCGCTCCCGCTATTTTCACCGGAAAAGACGGGTAGCGGACGACAAACTCCTCTTCCTCCTCATTTTCATAACTCGGAGCGAAAATGTATACAGTATGCCCGATTTTGCGAAGTGCCTGTGCAAGATGTTCAATGGAGACCGGAACCCCTCCCACATAAGGCTTATAATTGTTGGTAAACATTGCAATTTTCATAGAACTTCTCCTTCTTAACATTATGCAAACAGGGAAAATACCGCATCCCCGAACAGATAACCGGCTCCCACAAACACCAGATTCCACACAGCAACCCCAAGTGCAGAACTGATGACATATTTTCCAAAATTCATCTGTATGGCTCCCGCCGGAATTGAAATCAACGTGCGCACCATCGGAATTAACTTGCTCACAAAAATTCCCACACAGCCCTTTTCCCGTAAATACTGCATCTTTCCCTCAATCAGTTCCTTCTGCTTTGGAAATTTCTGATAATACCTGTTTAAAAACAGTGCTCCGCCGCCTCTTCCGATTCCATATAAAATAATGCTTCCTGTCACTCCAGCTGCCACCGTAATTGCAATGGTAAAAAAGAAGTTCAGGTTTCCTTTTGCCGCCCAAACTCCCGCAAGTGGCATAATCACGCCCGCCGGAAAACCGGGCAGATTCAGATATTCCAACAGCACGATTGTAAAAATCGCAACCGGTCCGTAATCCACAAAATACTGCATCAATGTCTGCATTTCCATTTCAAAAGCACCTCTCTTTCGGATGCTGTCATCTTACCGGAGTTTTCCAAAGAATCCCGTCAGAAAAAACGAAAGAAAATCGAAAGATTTCATTGCGAAATTCAGTTGTATATTTTTTCAGAAGTGCTATAATTTCTTTTATTTACGCAAGCAGCGAAAACCTCGTATGCCTGCACAAAGATTTGCATTTCTTCCTATTTTTATAGGAAAGAAACCAACTGGAGAAGGAGAAGAACCATGAATTTTTGTGACACTTATGCAAACCGCACTCTTTTCTGTGACCACTGGGAATTTTATAAGGCCCCGTTTGGTGCAGAATATTCCGATGACTACGCTTTTAAAGCAGTGGACCTTCCGCATGACTGGCTCATCTGGGACACCAACAACCTTTACGAAACGTCAACCGGCTGGTATCGGAAACACTTTTTTTATCAGAAAAAAGATGGCATCCGTACTTCTATCCGCTTCGACGGCGTCTACATGGACACGACCGTCTATGTCAACGGTACCGTTGCTGGTGAGTGGAAATACGGCTATTCCACCTTCCAGTTTGACCTGACGGATCTTCTTATTGATGGGGAAAATAAGATTACCGTCCGGGTCAACCACCATGCCCCAAACTCAAGATGGTATTCCGGCGCCGGTATTTACCGCAATGTCTGGCTCTGTGAAACTCCGGAGATTCACTTTGGAAATGACGGCATCTATATCTCAACCGAGCAAAAGGACGGCAGATGGCTTACCCTCGTGACCTCTGAGGTGCTCCGTCCGCTTGGTACACAGACTTCAGGCATCCTTGTAAAACAGACCATTTTAGACCGCGAACAGACCCCGATTGCCACCTGTGAATCCGAAATCTGTGCTGCTGATCTCTCCTGCATTCCATCCGAAGTGCAGGAAAACGGTTTTTCCTATGCGCTTACCACACAGACACTGCCCGTTCCCGCGCCAACACTCTGGGATGTCGATGACCCTTATCTCTATACGCTTGTGTCGGAAATCATCGTAGAGGGCGATGTGATTGCGCGTGTTAAAAATAATTTTGGTTTCCGCACAATCGAGTTTACTACAGATGCAGGTTTTTTCTTAAACGGAAGACATTTAAAGCTGCACGGCTCCTGTGAGCATCATGACAACGGCTGTCTCGGTGCTGTCGTAAATAAAACTGCCCTGCGGAGAAGATTTCAGAAATTACAGGAAATGGGCATCAATGCCATCCGAACCTCCCACAACATGCCATGCGAGGAATTCATGGAGCTTACCGATGAAATGGGTCTCCTTGTCCTCTCCGAGGGATTTGATATGTGGGAACGCCCGAAGACCGACTATGACTATGCGCGCTTCTTTGATGAGTGGGTTTCCAGAGACGTTGCCTCCTGGATTCGCCGTGACCGCAACCATCCGTCTATTATCGGCTGGAGCATCGGAAATGAAATTTTTGACACGCACGCCGATGAGCGTGGACAGGAAGTCACTTCCCTTTTAAAACGACTGGTACGGTTACATGATGACAGGGCAAACGGCTATGTCACCTTTGGCTCAAACTATATGCAGTGGGAAAATGGTCAGAAATGTGCGGATATCTTAAAGCTTGCAGGCTACAACTACGGAGAACGCCTGTATGAAGAGCACCACAAGAATCACCCTGACTGGATGATTTACGGAAGTGAAACTGCATCCGTCGTGCAGAGCCGTGGCATTTATCATTTCCCGCTCTCCAAGACGATTCTTGCAGACGATGACGAGCAGTGCTCTTCCATCGGAAACAGCTGCACTGGCTGGGGTGCCAAAAATTCCGAGGAGTGTATTATCAAAGACCGCGACGCCGAATACTGCGCTGGTCAGTTTATCTGGACAGGTTTTGATTACATCGGGGAGCCAACCCCATACAGCACCAAAAATTCTTACTTCGGACAGTATGATACCGCGGGCTTTCCAAAGGACAGCGCCTATGTTTTCCGCGCAGAATGGACCGATTACCGCAAAAATCCGTTTGTCCATATTTTCCCGTACTGGGATTTCAACGAAGGGCAGCCTATCGATGTCCGCGTGTGCTCCAATGCGCCAAGAGTTGAACTCTTTTTAAACGGCAGCTCCATGGGTGCCTTCGACATCGACCACGCACACGGCAAAAAGCTGACCGCCGACTATGTGATTCCTTATCACGAGGGCGAACTGACCGCTGTGGCTTACGATGAAAACGGTGCTGTGATTGCGCGCGATACCGTGCGTTCCTTCGGCGATGCCGCAAACCTTGTTTTAACCCCGGATAAAACAGAGCTTTCTGCGGACGGCTCTGACCTCATTTACCTGGAGATATCGGCTGTTGACGCAAACGGCACCTTCTGTGCAAATGCAAACAACCGCGTAAATGTCACGGTAGAGGGCGCCGGCCGCCTGATGGGTCTCGACAACGGTGACAGCACTGATTACGACCAGTACAAAGGCACCTCAAGACGTCTGTTTTCCGGAAAAATGTTAGCTGTCATCGGCGCTTCCAGTCAGACCGGAGACATTCAGGTAACCGTTTCCTCACCGGGACTTCCTGATAACACGCTTTTGCTCCATGCCGTTCCGGCTTCCTATGTAAACGGCACCTCCTCAAATAAAACCGTCTCTTTTGCCAAAACCGAATGTGGCAGAACCGACGATGTGCCGGTCCGCAAAATTTCGCTTTTGGCAGACAAACTCGCCTTTTCCGAGGAGGTTCGCGAGATTACCGTCCGACCGGTTGTCTCCCCCGCAAATGCTGACTACGCCGATGCAATTGAATTCCGCATCACAAACGAAACCGGTATTCCTACAAACATCGCTGAATGTATCGTAAACGAGGATAAAACCGTTACCGTAAAAGCAAAGGGAGACGGCAGCTTCTATCTGCGCGCCTTGTGCAAAAACGGTACTGACCATTACCACATCCTCTCTACCCTGCCATTTGAGGCAAGCGGACTTGGCAGTGCCCTGACAAATCCTTACGAGTTTGTTCCGGGTGGTCTGTTTACAAGAGGAAGCGAGAACTTAAGCAACGGTATCAACAGAGGTGTTGGATTTGCAATGGGCGGTGTCTCCTCCTGGGCAGTCTACGACAATGTCGATTTTGGCGCGGTAGGCTCCGATACAGTCACCGTTCCTATCTGGGCAAATACGCTTGACCCGGTAGAAATCCGTTTCTATGACGGTGTTCCGGGCGAGGACGGCACGTTGTTAGGCAGCTTCTCCTACCACAAGCAGCCGGAATGGATGGTCTTTAAACCGGAAACCTTCAAGCTTTCAAAAGTGCTCCGTGGTATCCAGACCTTCTGTATTGAAACCGACTGTGGCTTCCAGGTAAGCGGCTTCTCCTTCGCACAGCGTCACCGTGAATTTATGGCAAATAATGCCGCAGACGCCGCAAATATCTACGGCGACAAGTTCACTGTCCACTCCAAGGACGTAACGGAAATCGGAAACAACGTCATGCTCGATTTTGGCGAGTTTGATTTTACCGAACGGGAACCGAAAAAACTGATGATCAGTGGAAAGTCCCCGCTGCCGTTAAACAGCATCCATCTGATTTTATCAGGCAGTGACGGAACCGAGAACCGGATTCTCTGCGAATTCCGCACGGACGATGCCGACACCTACGTGGAGCGCACCTTTGACTTAGCAGATATCCACGGAAAGCAGAAGGTTTCCTTCGCCTTCCTTCCGGGCAGCAATTTTGATTTCGCTTACTTCCGGTTTGAATAAAAAACAGCTTCCAGATTTCTCCTATTGCGAAATTGTTACATAATTGTTACAATCTTTTTGTGCTTAGCTAACACAATAAAAATAAAATAAGGAGGACGAAACTATGTGTTTTAATTTCAATAGCTGTTCCGAGTTATT
>ENA-ORNF01001970-ORNF01001970.1-human-gut-metagenome-genome-assembly--contig:-NODE-1970-length-16307-cov-6.969850_pt1 | contig 16307 bp, 16 predicted proteins | sample MGYA00242110_ERZ509012 | MGnify/ENA primary metagenome ERZ509012 (study PRJEB26280, sample SAMEA2338714) | human gut metagenome | biome: human gut; feature: human-associated habitat; material: faeces...
ATGGTAATAAATCAACTTCTTTAATGGCAAGAGATTTACTTACACCAGATGAAGTGAAACAACTTCATTATAAAACTATAATATTTCCTATAATAGGCTATCCTATCTTTAGAGATACTGTTATGTATAATAAGTTCTCTTGTTATGAAAAAGGTGAAATTGAAAGAAAAGTTAATTCATTAAAGCAACTAGATAATACATATTTCACAGTGGAACAAATTAAATCACCAATAAGTGGTAGATTTAAAAAAGTTGATGATGAATTAAATATGAGTGCAAAAGATTTTTACAAGGAACAAAGAGAAACAGAAGAGCAAGAACTCCTAAAAGCAATAGAACAAATTAAAGACATTATAAAAGATAACATTATTAATTTTGAATATAAAACTAAAAATAATAGAACATTTTCTGTTGTTAGTTTAAATAAAAACATCGGTGAAATGGAGAAGTCTTTAATAAAAGGTCAATTAGATAATAAAATATATCATATTGAAATAAGTAATAATGATAATGGTAAAAATGTTATTGAAATTCATTTAAAAAGCACATTTAACCAAGAACAAGAATTAGGAAAGGAAAAGAATAAATAATGTCGTTTCTTTATTTAGTATTATTTATATCTTTATCTCATATAGTTTGATGAGGATGGTATAACATGTATAACACAGATGAAATTGAAATAAAGTGTAGTACCAAACATTTGCCTTTAGAATATAAATTATTAGAATGGCGACTAATTTTAAATAGAGAATTATATGAGAGTAAAGTGATTGATTTAAAAGTTTTTAGTTTAATGGAGCAATCAATACTTGGAAGAATGACTAAAATAAAAAATGAATATAAAGACAAGTTAAATGATGGTTTGACAATAGGGAAAAATCATGGTAGCATGTCATCATCCTAGTTATCTTGCTTTTTAAGAACATGGGAGGAGAGTGAGTAAATAATGGATATAAAAAAAGCAAGAGAAGATTTAAGAAAGGGAAAAACGATTTATGATATGCCACTTAGAGTAGTATATTATGCTCGTGTTTCAACAGATAAGGACGATCAATTAAATAGTTTGGAGAATCAACAAAACTATTTTGAAGAAATGATAACGGAAAATAAAAACTGGGTATTTTGTGGTGGTTATATAGATGAAGGAATTAGTGGAACTGCTGTAAAAAATAGAGATAAATTTCTAAAAATGATTGAGGATGCTACTCTTGGGAAAATAGATATGGTGGTTACAAAGGAAATATCAAGATTCTCAAGAAATACTGTTGATAGTATAAAATATACAGAGTATTTATTAAAGCAGGGAGTTATTGTATATTTTCTATCTGATAATCTTAATACAATTCAAGAAGATTCAGAATTTAGACTTACAATAATGTCAAGTTTAGCTCAAGATGAAGTTAGAAAACTATCAGAAAGAGTTAAATTTGGTGTTAACAGAATGATTAAAGATAGAAAACTCATTGGTGGTAATTTAACTGGATATTTCAAAAAAGATGGAAGATATGAAATTAATCCAGCTGAAGCACCAATAATTACATATCTTTTTGAAACTTATGCATCTGGAAAAGTTGGACTTAAAAAGATAGGACAAGATCTTGCCAAAATGGGATATTTAAATTCAAAAGGCGAACCTTATTCACAAACAACAATGGCAAAGTTTTTATCTAATCCTAGATATAAAGGATATTATACTGCTAGGTTAACTGAGGTTGAAAATTATAAAACACATAAAAAGAAAAAAGTTCCAAAAGAAAGACAAATAATTGAAAAAGATGATAGAGTTCCAGCAATTGTATCTGAAGAGTTATGGAATAAAGCAAATGAACTTCACGAGATGAGAAAAAAATCATCGGCAAGACACATTCTAAATTCTGAAAAATCATTAGAGAATTCAAAATATAGCTGTTTGTTATATTGTAAGGATTGTGGTAATGTATTTATAAGAGCTGGAGGAAGTAATAGAGCAAATAATCCCACTTGGGCTTGTAAGAAATATAAGACTGAGGGTGTTGGTGCTTGTGCTTCACCAATCTTAAGAGAAGATTATCTAGATAAGATATTTGTACATATATTTAGTGATTTTATAGATAATAAAAAAGAATATTTAAATGGGGTAATAAATGAATATGAGAATATTATAAGCAGTAATAAGAGTTCTGATGATATAGGAAGTATAAACAATCAAATTATAAAAATAGAAAAGCAAAAGGATAAATTATTAGATTTGAGTATTAAAGGTTTAATTGATGACTTAGAGTTTAAGAAAAGAAATGATAGGTTTAATAATGAAATTAATTCTTTAAAAGCAAAAATTGATAGACTTAATAATCCAGATGCAGAACTTACAAAATTAAAAGAAAAAATAACAGAAGTTAGAAATACACTTACTTCAAAAGTTGATTTACAGAGTCAACTTCCTAATTTGATGAGAATATTAGTAGAAAGAGTAGAAGTTGAAAAAATAAATGGTGATAGAAAACATGTAAGGCTAATAATTTATTTCAATTTTAATGCCGATACAATATATAGAGAATTAGAAATTGATAACAAAAGAAAAAAACTTGAGTTATCAAATTTTTATCCAGAAAAATGTTCTTGTACTGATACAGAGATTCAAAATAGTCAGTACAGGAACATTGAAATTGATTGTGGAAGTCTTGAAAATAAAGGAAAAAATGCTCTTTTATGTTCCGATAGTAACACCAAGCAACCCCGGTTTTGTAGTTCTTGGTAATAAACTTGGGAAAGATGTGCTTTTTAACTACATAGATAAATTTGGTTTTGGTAAGAAAACTGGAATAGATCTAAATGGCGAAAGCAAAGGAATTATATTTCCTTTAGACAAAGTAGGACCACTAGAACTTGCGACAACTAGTTTTGGTCAAGGTGTCTCAGTAACGGCAATGCAGCAAGTTTTAGCCGTAAGTAGTATAATAAATGACGGAAATATGTATACACCATATGTAATGAAAAGCATTAGTGAAAGAGAAACTGGACTAATCATAAAAGAAACATATCCTAGATTAAAAAAAGAAAACTTAATTACAAAAGAAACAAGCAATCTAGTCAAATACGCACTAGAAAGCGTTGTTGCAAATGGAAGTGGACATAATGCATACATTGAAGGATATAGAATAGGCGGAAAAACTGGAACAGCACAAAAAGTTGGAAGTGATGGAAGATACATGATTGGAAATTACATTTTGTCATTTATAGGCTTTATGCCAGCTAACGATCCAGAATATATTGTTTATATCGGAGTAGATGGAGCAAAAGGCGCAACACAATATGGTGGCTCTACTTCAGCTCCGATTGCAAGAAACGTATTTAACGGAATAATTAACCTACATAACTTAGAATCAACAACTGAAGGTATGCCAAGAGAATACTTTTGGTATGAGACAAAGTATACTACAGTACCAGACGTAAGAGGAAAAACACTAAAAGAAGCAAAACAATTATTAAATGGTTTTAAACTAGAATACTCTGGAAGTGGAGAAACAGTAATTATGACTAATCCTGAAAGTGGGAAACGTGTAAAAGAAGGGTCGGTTGTAAAATTAATGTTAAATTAATGATTAGTTATACTAAAACATTTGAAATAATAGTGATTAGTAGTGTATAATTAGAAGTAAGGAGGAAGACACAATGTTAATACTAGCAAAATCAATTTTGGGGTTAATGCTTGGTTTCTTTTTATCAGTATTCGCAGGCTTAATTCTTTTACCATTATTGAAAAAATTAAATTTTAGACAAACTATCTGTACAATGATTACAGAAAGACACTTACAAAAGGAAGGAACTCCAACTATAGGGGGACTTATATTTATAATTCCTACTATAATTGCAATGTTACTTCTTTATATAAGAGGATCACTTGAAATATCGTCTTCACTTATAATTATACTATTTGTATTTATTAGTTATAGTCTACTTGGACTAGCAGATGATTTAAAGAAGATTAAAAGGCATCATAATGATGGATTAACTGTTGTACAAAAGTTAATTGTACAAATATTAATAGCAATAGTTTTCTTTTATATTTATATGAAAGATGGTGGAAGTACTCATTTAATAGTAACAAGTTTAAACTTAGATATTGACCTTAAATGGGCATATGGCTTCTTTATATTATTCCTTTTAGTAGGCTCATCAAATGCGGTTAATATAACTGATGGAGAAGACGGACTTGCTGGAGGACTAGCTGCAATTGCATTTTTAAGTTTTGGTATAATTTCATGGGGTAGTCACTGGATACAAGGTTATCAAGAAATTGCAATATTCTGTTTTATATTAGTAGGAAGTTTATTAGGATTCTTAGTATATAACACACACCCAGCTAAGGTATTTATGGGAGACACTGGTTCCTTAGGTTTAGGTGCAACTCTAGCTGCAGTAGCAATTTTAACAAAACATGAACTATCTCTAGCAGTAATAGGTGGAGTATTCATAGCTGAAACATTATCAAGTTTCATTCAAATAATAGCAATAAGAAAGTTTGGAAAAAAAGTTTTCCTAATGGCACCACTTCATCATCATTTTGAACAACTTGGTTGGGAAGAAACAGATATAGTAAAATTATTTTGGATAGTTGGTTTCATGTTAGGAATGGGAGCAATATATTATGGTGTTTGGTTATAAACACCATTTTAAAAAGGAGAGTTATGAAAGAAGAAGGAAGCATAAAAGTATTATCTGCAGTATTTCTAGTTTTAACTGGAATACTACTAGGACTAAGTATAGGAAAAATATTTACCAAGGAATGTCCAGAATGCAAGAAATGTGAAAATGTTAAAGAACCTACAAATGTTGAAGTGAAAAACAAATTAATAACTTACTACAAAAGTACTGATAGAACAATATACCTATATGGATTAGAAGACTTTAAATTTAATGATAAATCTTTAAAAGAATATGACTCACCATTTAACGAAATAACTAACATAATAAAAGGATATACATTTGTTAATAGTTATGACAATAACGAAGTTACCCTTTATTCAAACGATACATACAATGTACTAATTTGTAATAAAACTAACAAAACTAAAGATATCTATATTGGTAACACTAGCCTTAAATATCAAGCAGATTACTGTAATAACGAAACAAATATTAAAACAATTAGTTATCAAGTTATAAATATTGAAAAGCTAGGTGACTATAATTACCTTACTCTAAAATCAAGTAGTGAAATAATAACAATAAAATCAAAAGAAACATACACAAATAATTTACTTGTAAACAATGTGTATAAGTTTACATTTATTAACAATGAACTTACTAATGTAGAATAAACTATCAAAATGTACTTGAAAAATAGTACTTTTTTTGATAAGATTATCTTGTAATAAAGATAGGAAGTGAAGTACATGAAAATTAACTCTTTAGTACAAAATAAAGTACAAATGGGGGGGGGTTATTTAAATAGTATAAATAACTATAGTTTTTCATGTGCAATTAAATGGATAGAATAACTCTACCCATTTTTTCACGTTATAGAAAGAAGGAGAATATGAAGAAATTTGATTTAGGAATAATTGTTACTACTTTAATAATAATAGTTTTTAGTAGTAGTTTAGCTTTTTTTGCAGCTAAGGTAGTAGGAACACCTAAGGATATTAATTTGGTTGCTAAAAATGTAAGTATTAAACTTACAAATGGTGGTTTAATTGGAGATGCAGTTATAAGTCCTGGGTGGAGTAAAACTAATAGTTTTACTGTTTCAAATAATAGTAAAGAAAGTTTTAGATATAACATTATAATAAAAGATTATATTAATACATTTGAAACAGTTGGTAACTTACAATATAAAATAACTAGTACAAATGGATATAACATGAGTGACTTTGAAGAGTTACCAAAAAGCACTGAAAATAGAGATTTAGTTCTTGCTTATAATATAAGTATTGATAAAGATACAACTCAAAATTATACAGTTGAAATTAAGTACATTAATTCTGAAGAAGATCAAAGTGCTGATATGGGTAAAACACTTGGTGGAACTTTATATATAACAGAAAATACAAATAAAATAGTAACATATAATAATGGCTCTATTGGTAGTAAGTTGCTTAGTGATAACACTACAAAACTTACAAGAGCAAGTTTTGATTCTGTGTACACTAAAACTAATACAAATACACTTTTCACTTCTACTGAAGATAATACACTAGTTTATTACTTTGCAGGAGATGCTAAAAATAACTGGGTGAAGTTCGGAACATGGAATGAAGATAAGAACGTTGTTATAGGAAAAACTTCGTGGGATACTACTAAATTAATGGGTAAATCTTATTCAACTATGAGTGAGTGTACTAGTGCAAGTGATTTTAATCTAAATTGCACTACTGTAGAACTTGCTAAGAAAGGGGATCCAATGTACTGGAGAATAGTTAGAACAAACTCTGATGGTAGTATAAAACTTCTTTATTCAGGAACAAATCCTAATTCTGAAACTGCATATATTGCAATGAATGAATTTACGGCAAAAAGTGAAGATACTATGTATGTAGGATATATGTATGGAATAAGTGGTTCTTTAGAAAATAATAGATTAAACACAAATGATAGTGATATAAAAAAAATAATAGATTCATGGTATAAAATAAATCTTAAATCTTATGAAGATTATATAAGTGATTCTGCAATTTATTGTAATGATAGAGAAGTAGGCGAAGGTACATATCAAGCAAATGGAGAATTTTTCTATGGCGCATATACTAGATTAAAAACTAATAAAACACCAACATATAATTGTTCTAACAAATCAGATAAATTCACTGTAAATAGTAATGCTGGAAATGGGAAACTAATTTATCCAGTAGCACTTTTAACAGGTGATGAAATTTCTTATGCAGGCGGAGTAAAAGATTTTGAACTAAACGAACCATACTCATATTATTATTCTAATAGTTTAGGTAATAGTTCTGTTGGTGCAAATTTCTGGTGGTTAATGAGTCCATATTTAACTGCTAGTAATGGTACTGGAGGAATAAATGGAGTTCATGGTTTAGATGAACTTAATGGTTATCTTGGGTATAATATGAGTGATTATTCAAATGCAATTAGACCTGTAATATCAATAAATGCTAATAACATATATAAGTCAGGAAACGGAAGTAGCACAAGTCCTTATGAGATAGAGGCAACAGCTTCTTATGAAGTTACTTTGACTGTAAATAATGGAACTGGAAGTGGAAAAGTAAATGTTAAAGAAGGAAATAATGCTACTTTTACAGTAACACCAAGTAGTGGCTACAAAGCAGAACTTGATACTAACTCATGTGGAGGAACATTAAGTGGAAGTACATACACAATAAGTAATATAACAAGTGCTAAAACATGTAACATATCATTTAAGAAGGAAATACCTACTTTGTATACAAAATTAATCACTGACAAAACAACTAAACTAGGAGCGAGAACAGACTTTAGTACAATTTTGACAGCAGACAATACAAAAACATTATATACATCAACTGAAAAAGGTACTCAAGTGTATTACTTTGCAGGGAATGCAACTGATAACTGGGTTAAGTTTGGAAAAAATTCAAGTGGAGCAGACTTGTTCTGGAGAATAATAAGAACAAATGCAGATGGTGGTATAAGACTACTTTACCACAGTACAAGCCCTACAGCACAAGATGCATATACAGATTTCTTACCATTTAACAAAGCATCTACAGATACAATGTATGTTGGATATATGTATGGAACAAGTGGTTCATTAGCAAATAACAGAGCAAATACAAATAACAGTACAATTAAATCATCTATAGACACATGGTATGAAAATAATTTAAAAACAAACTATGGTAAATACCTAAGTACAACAGCAATATATTGTAATGATAGAGAAGTAGGAGATGGGTTTACATACTCTGTAACAGGCAAAGGATTGAATTATGCTGGATATGAAAGATTTTATAAAAATAAAATGCCGAAATATGATTGTACAAATACATCAGATGCATTTAGCGTAAGTAATACTAGTGCAAAACTAACATATCCAATTGCATTAATGACCGCAGATGAAACAGTATTTGCAGGTGGATTAGGTAATAAATCTGCTCTAACATATTATTACTATAATAATGCTAAAAAAAGTTCAACTAGTGATTTAAATTGGTGGACAATGACACCTTATGGAGGTAATCCTAGTTCTATATATTATATAAGTGGAATGGCTGCAGGGCTACTAGGATGTAATTACGCAGATATGTATGATGTGGGTGAAGGCTATGTAGCTCGCCCAGTGACATCTCTTAAATCTTGTGTTAAGTGGAAAAGTGGAGATGGTACTGCAAGTGACCCATACACAATAAAAGAAACTACAAGTGGATGCTAAGAGATCCCATTAATTTAACTGTGTCTAATGATTAATTTACTAATATAATTACTATAAAGTTATCTAAGGGTTAAATGATAGTTTGTATAATAGATTAACTAGTAAAAACTGGCTTAACAGTCAGTTTTTTTCATATTTTAGAAAAAAGACCATAAACTTTGTTAGGTGGCTATATGAAAAATAAAGTTCTTTTTATAACTACAATTATTCTTTCAGTTTTTGGACTTATAATGATATATTCTAGTAGTTATGTATGGGCTAGTTATAAATTTAATAATGCTTTTAAGTATGCTATAAATCAAGGAATATTTTTAATTTTAGGTATCGTGTTAATGTTAGTCGTAAGCAAAATAGACCATCAAATATATAAAAAATATTCTAATCAAATACTCGCAATTACTTTAATACTTTTAATCTTAGTTTTAATTCCAGGCATAGGTGTTGTAAGAAACGGTAGTAGAAGTTGGTTTGGAATAGGTTCATTTGGTTTTCAACCAAGTGAAGTATGTAAATTATCTTTAGTAATTTTTGTATCAAAGTATTTATCTAGAAATGATAAAGACAAAAGAATTACTAAAAATTTTGTTTTTCCAATACTTCTAGTAATACTTTTATTCTTTGGTCTAATCATGCTAGAACCGGATTTTGGTAGTGGTATGATTATAGTATGTGCTTTAATTATGCTTATCTTTGTAACTGGAACAGATTTGTCTATATTTGTAAAGTTAGGAATACTAGGCATATTTGGCATAATATTTTTAGTTGTAGTTGCCCCCTATAGATTAAAAAGAATTGTATCATTTATTAATCCATGGAGTGACCCATTGGGTAGTGGCTTTCAAATTATACAAAGTTTATACGCGATCGGTCCTGGTGGCTTACTCGGACAAGGTTTCTTAAATTCAAGACAAAAACACTTTTATTTACCTGAACCCCAAACAGACTTTATTTTTTCTATTATAAGTGAAGAGTTTGGCTTTTTAGGAGTTATTATAGTAAGCGCGTTATTTATTATAATATTCTATAACGGTATTAAAATATCTCTAGAAACAGAAGACTTATTTTCAAAATATTTATCTTTTGGACTTACTTTTATGTTAATATTTCAAACACTACTTAATCTTGCTGTAGTTGTAGGCTTAATTCCAGTAACTGGAGTAACACTTCCGTTTATCAGTTACGGCGGTAGTAGTTTACTCACAAGCTTTATAATGGTTGGTATTATTCTTAATGTTGGAAGGAAAAATAAATAAATAGTATTGATTTATTAGTATAAGAATGTTATAATTATACTGCCATCAAATGATGGCAGAAAGTGTGTTGATTATGAATGTTATTACTGATAAATTAAGGGGAAAGTATCTTCTTAGAATAAAAACACTTGTTAGTTCTGATATTAATGGTGAACATTTTACTATGGTTAGAACAAAGAAAAATATTGACTTCATGTATGAATATGGTTTGTCTATAGAAGATGTTAAAAATATTATATTAAATTTGAGTACAGAAGACTGTTTTTCTGGTCCTGAAAATGATAGAGATTTAAGCTATGAGGGTTGGATATTTAAATTTAGTCCCATGTTTGAAAATGTAAAGTTATACATTAAAATTAGAGTGGAAAGTAGTGAAAAATCAGTTTGTTTGTCTGTACATGAATTTGGAAAGTATGATGAGGTGAAGTAATTATGAAAGCTTATTGTCCATATTGTAGAAAAGAAGTAGATTATAATATAGAAAAAAGGAGTGTTTCAACATTTAAAGGAGTAAAAGTAGATACTTTTATGAATGTTGCTGTGTGTAAAAGTTGTAATAATGATTTATACGTTAATGATTTAGAAAAAGAAAATATGAAAAGAGTATATGTGTGTTATTCATTAAATACTGATATTATTAAACCAAGTGATATCATAGATTTTAGAAATAAATATGGTTTATCACAAAGAGAATTAACATCAATTTTATCTTTTGGAAAAATGACTATTAATAGATATGAAAATGGATATATTCCTACAAAAACACAAAGTGATTACATTAAAATGTTAATTAATAATGAAGAAGAATTTATAAAAAAAGTGAGCATTGCTTATAGAGATAATTTAATAAGTGAAAAAACATATAAGAAAGTTATATCTACTAATATTTTAGCAAAAATAACTAAAAAAGATGTACAAGACGACATTAGAAAATACTTAGAAGTTGTAATGATAAGAAAGCCTGATATTTATAATGGGTATAAAGAATTTAATATGGATAAACTAGAAAATATTATTTCATACATTGCAAGTAAAGTAGATAATTTAACAATAACAAGTTTAAATAAGTATTTGTGGTTTATAGATATGTTATCATTTAATAAACGAGCAATTTCAATTACTGGTCTTACTTATCAAAAACAACAATATGGTCCTACTATAATGGATGGACTATATGAAGAGATTTCTTTGTTAGACGATTTATACGAAAGAAAAGATATAGAAACTACTAATGGAAATATAACTAATATTCTTAGTAAAGGTAATTTTAATTTAAGTTTAATAAATGAAAAAGAAAAAGAAATAATTGATACTATTATAGAAACTTTAAAAAATAAAAAAGTTAATGAAATATCTACACTTTCTCATAAAGAAGAAGGGTGGAAGAAAACAAAAAATTTAGATAGAATTTCTTTTGAATATAAGTTTAATTTATTAAATAATTTAGAACTCAACAAATAATTTCTGATGTTTTCTAAAAAGTACCAGAATTGTACCGATATATGGTACAAGAATAAAAAGTGGGTGCAAAAAGGTGCAAAGTTAATGAAAATAAATTTATCTTTACATAAAACCAAAGATAAGATTATTCACTCTCTCTAGTCTTTTAAATTATTATAATTAGCACTCTGTATTGACGAGTGCTAATTTTTGTGGTATAATATATAACGTAAAAAGGAGGAATGAAATATGTTTGATATGAATAATAATGAAGAAGAAAACGTTCTAGAAAAATATGGACGTAATATAAATGAAGATGTGAAGTCTCGTAAGATAGACCCAATTATTGGGCGTGATGAAGAGATACGTAGCATCACTAGAATTTTATCTAGAAAAACTAAAAACAACCCTGTTCTAATTGGTGAACCAGGTGTTGGTAAAACTGCTATAGTTGAAGGACTTGCACAGAGAATTGTCAAAGGTGACGTTCCAGAAAGTTTGAAAAACAAAACTGTTTGGGAGTTAAATATGGCAAGCTTGATTGCAGGTGCTAAATACCGTGGTGAGTTTGAAGAAAGACTTAAGAAAGTACTTGATGAAGTCAAAAAGAGTGAAGGAAATATCATAATGTTTATTGATGAAATTCACACCATCGTTGGTACTGGTGCAGTAGAAGGCGCAATGGACACAGGTAACATTTTAAAACCAATGTTAGCCCGTGGTGAAATTCATGTAATTGGTGCTACAACATTAAATGAGTATAGAATGTACATTGAAAAAGATGGAGCTCTTGAAAGAAGGTTTCAAAAAGTTATAGTAAGTGAACCAACTGTAGAAGACACTATTACTATCTTGCGTGGCTTAAAAGAAAGATTTGAGATATTCCATGGTGTTACTATTCAAGATAAAGCCCTTGTAAGTGCAGCAACCTTATCTAATAGATATATAACTGATAGATTTTTACCTGATAAAGCAATAGATTTAGTAGATGAAGCCTGTGCAACAATAAAAGTTCAAATGGAATCAGTACCTGCATCACTTGATAATTTAAATCGTGAAATTATGCAATAATGTTCACGAAAGCGAAGCGGTCATGCACGCACTGTAAAGCAGGTCAGGAGACAGTGCATATGACGGCCGCAAAGGCACAACAGTTGAGAGGCGAATAATATGCAGACAAAGGTTGTTAAGATAGATTCTGCGAATATAGACGATGCAGCCATGAAAGAAGCGTGTGATCTGATCCGCGCGGGAGAGCTGGTGGCATTTCCGACGGAGACGGTATACGGACTGGGGGCGGATGCGCTGCACCCGGAGGCATCGAAAAAGATTTATGCGGCGAAGGGAAGACCTTCGGATAATCCGCTGATTGTACATATTTCAAAGTTTGAAGATCTGGTATCGATCGCGAGGGAGGTACCGCCGCAGGCGAAGAAGCTTGCGGACGCGTTCTGGCCGGGACCGCTTACCATGATTGTCTGGAAAAATGATCGTGTGCCATATGCCACGACAGGCGGCATGGATACCGTTGCGATCCGTATGCCAAATCATCCGATCGCATTATCCCTGATCCGGGAGAGTGGATGCATGATCGCAGCACCGAGTGCCAATACCTCAGGAAGACCGAGCCCAACGTTAGCAGCACATGTAGAGGAAGACCTTGCCGGAAAGATATCCATGATCTTAGACGGGGGTGCAGTGGGCATTGGCATTGAGTCTACGATCATCGACCTGAGCGAAGAAGTACCGATGATCTTACGTCCGGGTTACATCACAAAAGAGATGTTAGAGGATGTATTAGGAAAAGAGGTACGCATCGATCCCGGGATTATCGCATCGACTTCCAATAAGAAGCCAAAAGCACCGGGCATGAAATATAAACATTATGCACCAAAGGCAGATCTGGTATTGGTGGAGGGAAAAGAGGCTGCCGTGGTCGCAAAGATCAATGAACTTGTGCAGGAAAAACAGGCACAGGGAATAAAAGTCGGTGTGATAGCAACAGATGAGACAAAGGGAAGCTATCAGGCAGACTATGTGGTAAGCATCGGTTCGAGAACCGATGAAGATGGCATTGCAAGACATCTTTACCAGATATTGAGGGAGTTTGACGAGTGGGAAGTAGGAGCGATCTATTCCGAGAGTTTTTCCACCCCACGGATCGGACAGGCTATCATGAACCGTCTGATGAAAGCAGCAGGACATCAGGTTTTGACGGTTTAAGAATGGAGACAGGCATGAAACGATACAACAGAGTAGTATTTGCTGCGGAGAGCGGGACCTGCCGCGCGCCGATGGCAATGGGGATTTTAAAGGAGTATGCGTTAAAATATCCGGTTGAAGTAGAGGCGAGGGGACTTGTGGTATTATTTCCCGAGCCATTGAACCAGAAAGCAGAAGCTGTTATGATAAGCAATGGGATCAACATGGAATCTTACATGTCAAAACAGTTGACAGAGGAGGATTTCACGGAGGATACTCTTGTACTTGTAATGGAGCAGGTACAGCGTGAAAAAATACTGGAAAAGTATGAAAACGCCAATCCGGACAATGTGCAGGTGCTGACAGAACTTGTCGGTGATGAACTGGAGATCTTAGATCCATATGGTGGTACGTTACAGTCCTATGGATTATGCTATGAGACGATGCGCAAAAGCATCAAAAAACTTGCCGCTTTATTAAATGAAGCAGAGCAGGAAGAAGAAAGAGAGGAAGACCAGACATGGGAAAAATAGTGGTTATGGATCACCCATTGATCCAGCATAAAATCGGTATTATGAGAAGAGAGGACACCGGTTCTAAGGATTTCAGAACCTTAGTCAGTGAGGTTGCGATGTTAATGTGTTACGAGGCAACCAGAGATTTAAAACTTGCAGATGTTGAGATCGAAACACCGATCTGCAAGGCAACAGTAAAAGAATTAAAAGGAAAGAAACTTGCAGTTGTACCAATCTTACGTGCCGGACTTGGTATGGTAGATGGCATGCTTGCGATGATACCGGCTGCAAAAGTAGGACATATCGGACTTTACAGAGACCCGGAGACTTTGGAGCCGGTCGAGTATTACTGTAAATTGCCAGATGACTGTGCAAACAGAGAAGTCTTTGTCGTAGACCCGATGCTTGCAACTGGCGGCTCTTCCGCAGCAGCAATCCACATGTTAAAAGAAAAGGGTGTAAAAAATATCCGTCTGATGTGCATTATTGCAGCACCGGAGGGAGTAAAAAAGATGCAGGAAGAGCATCCTGATGTAGATGTTTATATCGGAGCATTAGATGATCATCTGAATGAGCACGGCTATATTGTTCCGGGACTTGGTGATGCCGGAGATCGTATTTTCGGCACAAAGTAATGACAGCAGGAGGGAAAAGTATGAGCGGCAAGAGAGAAGGCTATATCAGCTGGGATGAATACTTTATGGGAGTTGCCACATTATCCGGGATGCGCTCAAAAGATCCAAACACGCAGGTGGGAGCCTGCATCGTAAGTCCGGATCATAAAATACTTTCCATGGGTTATAACGGTTTCCCAATCGGCTGTTCCGATGATGAATTTCCGTGGGAACGCGAGGGAGATCCGCTAGAAAATAAATATTTTTATACAACGCACAGTGAGCTGAACGCAATTTTAAATTACCGCGGAGGCAGCCTGGACGGAGCGACCATGTATGTAACCCTGTTCCCGTGCAATGAATGTGCGAAGGCGATCATACAGTCAGGGATCCGCCGTCTGGTCTATGACAGTGACAAATATGACGGCACTCCGGCAGTGACGGCATCGAAACGGATGCTGCGTGCAGCAGGGGTTGAACTGGTGCAATATGTTCACACAAATCGAAAAATAGAGATGGAATTATAGTCGAAAAATGTTATAATAGAAAGGGTATCGCAGTGGGAAAAAACCAGAAAATATTTCAGTGTCTGACCCTGATCCTACAGTTTGGATTAAATATGATCGTTCCGATCTTCATGTGTACCATGTTTGGAGTCTGGCTGGGCAGGAAATATGGGATACCAGTGATTACAGTTCCCCTGTTTATCGTGGGAGCACTTGCCGGTTTTACCAATATCTTTAAAATGGCAAAAAAAATCTATGGACAGGGCGGTAGCGAAGATGTTAAGAAGAATAAATAACGCATTGCCGGGACTTGTTTTGGGAATCCTGGTATATGGATGCGTCGTGGAACTGCTCGGCGTATGGTTTGTGACAGACAGACTGCATTATACGACGGGACTTATCATTGGAATCGCACTTGCCTGTGGAATGGCGATCAATATCGCCATTGTATTAGAAGATTCGGTTCAGATCTATGGGGAGTCACACGCAAAGGCAAAGATTATCGCCAAATCAGTACTGCGCTATGTAGTCGTGGTCATCGTTTTCTTCCTTATGATGAAATGGAATCTGGGTAATCTGATTACCGCATTTATCGGTGTGTTGGGCTTAAAGGTATCTGCATATCTTCAGCCTTTCATTCATAAAGCAATAGCAAAACTACAAGAGGGAGATGAAGTGTCCTCAGATAAGGAAACAAATCACTCTGCTTGAAGGAGGTGAAATTGTGAGTAACGCAATTTTGATGTCATCCAGTGCAGATAACATTGACTTTATGATACATGGGATCTTTTCCTATGAGTTGTTTGGTCAGACGCTCTGGATCACAACATCGCATGTCTGCATACTCATCGTTATGCTGGTACTGCTGGTATTTGCCATCGCAGCAAACCGCAAGATGAAGCATGCGACACAGATTCCGGATGGTTTTCAGAATGTGCTAGAGCTTATCGTTGAGAAACTCGACGGAGTTGTCATGGGAACCATGGGAAAAGTAGCCGGACCAAAGTTCGTGAATTACATCAGCACGATCTTCATTTTTATTCTTATGAGTAATATATCCGGTTTGTTTGGTTTAAGACCGCCAACAGCCGATTACGGCACGACACTAGCACTTGGTCTTATCACATTCTTCCTGATCCACATCACACAGTTTAAAAACATACCGATGAAGCAGATCTGGAAAGACATGTGTTCGCCATTACCACCCTGGCTGCCGATCTGGTTTCCAATCAACCTGATCAGTGAGATCGCAGTTCCGGTATCATTGTCACTGCGTCTGTTCGCAAACGTATTGTCAGGAACCGTTATGATGGCATTGGTTTATGGATTGCTCAGCAAGATAGCAATTATCTGGCCGGCAGCACTCCACGCATACTTCGATTTGTTCTCAGGAGCAATCCAGACGTATGTATTCTGTATGCTGA
>ENA-ORNF01001972-ORNF01001972.1-human-gut-metagenome-genome-assembly--contig:-NODE-1972-length-16277-cov-2.280915_pt1 | contig 16277 bp, 16 predicted proteins | sample MGYA00242110_ERZ509012 | MGnify/ENA primary metagenome ERZ509012 (study PRJEB26280, sample SAMEA2338714) | human gut metagenome | biome: human gut; feature: human-associated habitat; material: faeces...
AAGTTCTATTACAACAGAAAAAACATCAAAAATTATAGAAACACTTGTAACATCAACATCACCAAAAACTATTGTACTTGGAAAAACAATAGGAATAGGCATAGTTGGATTATTACAAATGATTCTACTAGTTGGAACTGCATTAATTAGTGCAAAAGTATTTTTAGAACCAGGAATGATAGAACAAGTATTAGATATGTCAGCAATAACACCATATTTAGGAATAGTTACAATTATATACTTTATACTTGGGTATTTTGCATATGCATTACTATATGCATTAACAGGTTCAACAGTAAGTAAACCAGAAGACATACAATCAGCAAATGGACCAGTTGCAATGCTTGCAGTAATAGGATTTTATCTATCATACTTTACAATGATGAACCCTACTAGTGAAATGAACATATTTGCATCATTATTCCCAATATCATCACCATTTTGTATGCCATTTAGAATAATGATGGGGCTTGCAAAACCAACAGATGTATTAATATCAATAGCAATATTAATTGTAACAATATTAGTAATAGCAAAAGTAACTATAAAAATATATTCAAATGCAATACTAAACTATGGAACAAAAATGAGTTTAAAAGATATAATTAAAGTATATAAAGATAAAAATAATTAAGCAAATTGGGGAAAAGGGGGTCTGCCCCCTTTTTTCTCAAATTTTTCTAATTAACCATATATGGCAAACTTGTTATTTGAAATGTAGGTATTCCACTAGAATAAGGTGCTATATCATATTGTTGAAAATAAATATTTACATATTTATTATCCAAATAAAAACTATTTAAATCAATGCTATTCAAAACCAAATTACAATAATTATCAAAATAATAGTTGGTTCCATTTGCAATTTGTTCTTCTATTTGATTATTTATATCTTTTAAAATATACAAAACATAATCACAATTGCAATCAAACAATTCATTTAAATTTATTTGATTGCCAGTTTGAATATTCCAATTTTGAGACGTACGAGTAGTAGTTCCATGAGCCCCACCAGTAAACATGTAATCATCAGAATATATGCTTATACATGGTTTTTTATTTAAAGTTACAGTAAAATCTGAAACTATTTCATATACCATTACAGGGTAACCATTACTCACGTTAAAATCATATAACTCTTTTGCTTCTTTAAATAAATTTTTCTCAGAATATTGTTTTAATTTAATTGCTTTTATAAAATTAAATCTGTTGAATCTATGTATACCAAAGCTATTTCCTAAAATTTGAGGATATTCAATTTTATATTTAAGTACAACAGTATTCTTGTAATAAAGTTTTCTTTCAAAAGTATTAGTTACAATTCTATACATAATTATCACCTAAAACATAATATGCAAAAAAATAAAAAAAGTTATAGATATTTTGAGAAATTTGATATAAATCACACCTCACACCTCATATATCACACATCAATATGGAGTGATATCGAAGTGGTCATAACGAGGCTGTCTCGAAAACAGTTAGTCAGTGAAAACTGGCCCGTGGGTTCGAATCCCACTCACTCCGCCAACAAAAAATGAAAAAAAGAACTAATGGGATAGACCCATTAGTTCTTTTTCTGTTTTTAAAATTTAATAAAAATTTTCCTTGCAATAGTTGTATTAAAGTATTATAATAAAAAACCTGTGTTCCAAAAATAAATTCACTAGGAGGGATAGCTTGACAAAAAAACAAATGATAAAAAAGTAAACTTTTCTATACAAATGCATAAGGAGGGATTTTACTATGAGTATAGAAGAGGCAACAGAAATATTAAATAATGCGGTAATAACAGAACCAAGCATAAAAAGTTACACATATATAAGTGCAGAAGAAATAAACTTAGCAATTCAAAAACTAATAACGGAATTAGAGGAAAAACAACAAGAAATTAAAAGCTTAAAAAAAGAAAAAAATAGTATAAAAAAACAAAGAGTTTATACTAGCAAGAATACATATTTATGTTATAGAGTATAAAACTAATATTGGGAACACAATTTGATATTAGAATCCTTTAAGTTTGGCAAACTTGTGCCAACTTATAAGGAAAAATATCATAAAAAATTAAAAAAAATCAAAAAAAGACTTGCAAAAATATTATTAATATAGTATTATTTTTCGCAGGGTGTAAAAAAATGATGAAAATATTAAATACTGAATTAAATAAGAAGTACTCAAAAACAACTGTATTTTTGGTTTATTTAGTATTTTTATTTAATTTTATAAGTATAGTAATTCACTAAAATAATAATTTTAGTGTTTTTTTTACACTTAAAATAAAAAATATATAGGAGGAAAAAGATGGAGAAAAAAAGCAATTTAATTTTAGACGTTAATGAAAAACCAAGCATTGGAAAATGGATAATACTTGCACTTCAACATGTCTTTGCTATGTTTGGGGCAACAATACTAGTTCCAATACTAGTTAATTCAGCAGCAGGAGCAGAAGTACTTACAATACCAGTTACATTAGTTGCATCAGGAATAGGAACATTAATTTACATACTATGTACAAAAGGAAAATCACCAGTATATTTAGGAAGCTCATTTGCATTTATTGCACCAATTACTGCAGCATATCTAAAAGGTGGAATTTCTGGAGCAATGACAGGAATTATGGCAGTAGGATTAATTTATGTAATATTTGCAATAATTATTAAACTTATAGGAAAAAACTGGTTAGATAAATTATTGCCACCAGTAGTAATAGGACCTATGATAATGATTATAGGATTAGGACTTGCACCATCAGCAATAAGCCAAATAGGATTATCAAGTGGAGCAGCATTAGAATGGCAATCAATAGTAGTTGCATTAGTAGCATTTTTAACTACAGCAATAGTTGCAGTAGCAGCAAAAGGATTTTTAAAAGTAATACCATTCTTAATAGGAATAGTAGCAGGATATTTAGCAGGGGTTGCAGTAGGAATTGTTGATTTCACACCAATAACAGAAGCTGCAATTGTAGGAGTACCAAACTTCTTAATACCATTCGTAAGCTATACACCAAACTTCTCTGCAATACTTACAATAGCACCAATAGCATTAGTTACAATAGCAGAGCACATAGGTGACCATACAGCATTAAGTGCAATAATGAATAGAGATTTATTAAAAGATCCAGGATTAGATAGAACACTATTAGGAGACGGAATTGCAACATTTGTAGCAGGAGCAATAGGAGGACCTGCAAACACAACTTATGGAGAAAATACATCAGTAGTAGGAATGACAAAAGTAGCATCAGTTTGGGTAATAGGATTAGCAGCAGTAATTGCAATAGTATTAGGCTTCTTTACTAAATTTACAGCACTAATATCTACAATACCAAATGCAGTTTTAGGTGGAGTATCTTTACTTCTATATGGATTTATATCAGTTAACGGATTAAAAGTTTTAATACAAAACCAAGTTGACTTTAACAATACAAAAAATGTAATAGTTGCATCTGCAATGCTAGTTTTAGGATTAGGTGGAGCAACAATATCAATAGTAAGTGGAGACCTAGCAGTAACAATATCAGGAATGAGTTTAGCAGCAATAGTTGGTATAATATTAAATCTTTGCTTACCAACAGAAAAATCAGAAGAAGATAAACCAAAAAAAGAAAAAACAAAAAAAACTACAAAAAAATCTGCAAAAAAAGAAACAGTAAATGCATAAAAAAATAAACTTTAAAGACTCTATAAAAATAGAGTCTTTTTTCATATAATAGAAAATTTTCTAAAAAAGTAAAAAATATGCAACTTTTTTTGCAATTATATGGTATTATTTATAAAGGTGATATAAATGGAATATACAAACCAAGAACAATATTTAGAAAATGTTATAAATAAATATTCTAATATGGTATATAGATTAGCTTTAACAAGGACAAATTCAAAAGAAAATAGTGAAGATATTTATCAAGAAGTTTTTTTGAAATTAGCACAAAAAATGCCAAAGTTTGAAAATGAAGAACATGAAAAAGCATGGCTTATTAGAGTTACAATAAACTGTAGCAAAAACTTACTAAAATCAGGCTTTTTAAAAAATACATCTGAGCTAAAAGAAGATATAGCATTTGAAACAAAAGAAAAACACGACATATATTATGCCGTTCAAAGATTACCACTAAAATATAGAACAATAATCTATTTATATTACTACGAAAATTATAAAATAAACCAAATTAGCAAGATTATTAGAGTAAACGAAAATACAGTAAAATCAAGACTTGCACGAGCAAGACAAAGACTAAAGCAGGATATAGAGGGAGGGCTAGAAAATGAGTAAAAAAGATTATATAGAAGCAATTAACGAAATAAATGCAGATGAAAACTTAAAAAACAATACATTACAAAAAATGAAAGATGCAAAAAAGAAAAAGAAGAAACCAAACCTAATATATAGTTTGGCATTAGCAACAATAGTATTTATAATAGCAATTTCAATAGCAGTCCCAATAAACCATAATAAAAATACAACAGACCCAATAAAGCAAGTTAAAGAAGAAAATGGATTACCTAAAGTTGAAAGCTTTGAGAATTTATATAATATAGTCAGAAAACAAAGCAGTGAAAATAAAGACTCTCAAAAGAATGTAAGCTTACTAGAAGATTCAGTAAATAGCACGCCTAGAGAAAACAATGATTATTCAAAAACAAACAATCAAGTTGAAGGAGTAGATGAAGCGGATATAGTAAAAACAGATGGTGAATATATTTATTACGTAACAGAAGAGAAGGTAGTTATTGTAAATGCAACAGAGCCAACAAACATGAAAATAACTTCAGAAATTAAATATGAAAAAGAACAAACACAACCAAAAGAAATTTTTGTTAACGGAAACAAGTTAATAATTGTGGAACAAAAATACGAGTATAATGACCAAATAAATGAAAATTCAGTTATGGATGATATGATATATCCTTCAGATGAATACACAAATATAAAAGTATATAACATAGAGGATAAAAACAAACCTGTAATGGAGAGAGAAATACAAATAGAAGGTAGTTATTTATCTTCAAGAATGGTTGGAGAAAACGTATATGTATTGTCAAACAAATATATATATTCAGAATTGCTTGAAAAAGACAAAGAAGAATTAAACGAAAATGACTATAAACCAAAATACTTAGATACAGCAAGCTCTAAAGAAACAAAATGTATAGAATATTCAGATATTTCATATTTCCCAGAAAGCGGGGATAATACATTTTTAAATATTGCAGGATTTAATATTAACAATAATGAACCTGCAAATATAGAAACATACTTAGGAGCAGGAACAGAAGTATATGCAAGCCAAAACAACTTATATGTTGCAAAAGTAAAATATGAATATAAAGATGAAAAATTATATGGATATTATGATAATTACAATATAAACACATATATATATAAATTTAAATTAGAAAACTCAAAAGTAGAATATGTTAGCACAGGTTCTGTTCCAGGCGAAGTGTTAAATCAATTTTCTATGGATGAAAAAGACGGAAATTTCAGAATAGCAACAACTAATAGTACAAATTTAAAAGAAGAAAATAGAACAAACAACTTATATATATTAAATGAAAACCTAAAAATGATTGGAAGTTTAGAAAATTTAGCAAAAGGAGAAAAAATATATTCTGTAAGATTTTTAGATAATAAAGCATATATGGTTACTTTTGTCCAAACAGATCCATTATTTGTAATAGACTTATCAGAGCCTACAAATCCAATATTATTAGGAGAACTAAAAATACCAGGATATAGCACTTACTTGCATCCATATGATGAAAATCACATAATAGGATTTGGAGAAAATACCGAAACCAAAGAAGACGGAAGAGTTGTAACTACAGGAATGAAAATGGCATTATTTGATGTAACAAATCCAACATCTCCAAAAGAAATGTATTCAACAAATATAGGAGATAGCGGAACATATTCAGAATTATTATATAATCACAAGTCACTGTTGTTTTCAAAAGAAAAAAATATAATAGCATTTCCAATTTCAATATCAGAAGGAGAAGGTTATCATTCTAATATAAACTTTCAAGGTGCAATAGTATATGGATTAGACTTAGAAAATGGATTTACTTTAAAAGGGAAAATTGCACATATGCAAATAACAGACAAATACAAGGATTATGATTATACAAAAGAAGTAGAAAGGATAATATATATAGATAATAATTTATATACATTGTCAGAAGGCTTAATAAAGGCAACTAATATGGACAACATGGAAGAAAAAGGAAGCATAGAAATAAAAATAGAAACAGAGTAAATTAAAATGTAACACAAAATCTTTAATCTGCATATTATACCATATAACATAAAACAAGGAGGTAAAGTAACATGCCAGATGAAAGAAATTGTGGATGTGGATGTAACAATGGAATGTTTGGTGGATGTGGAGGAGATGACTGTTCAATCTTATTCTTTATAATAATCTTCTTACTATTATTCACAAACTGTGGTTGCGGAAACAGAGGATGCTGTAACTAGTACTTAATTAAAATAAGAGTCATTCTATTTTAAGAATGGCTCTTATTTTATTGCATAAGAAGAAGCAAAGATTTTTACGTATCTTATATCTAAAATATACCAAAAAGCCACAAAATACCAGTTTATTTTTCCCTAAATTCCTTGACTTGAATTTCTTAATACGATATACTTTAAATGTATAAATTTTAGAATATACGAAAGAGGAGATATAAATGCAAAAGCGTAATTTAATTTGTAAATTGAATACAAAAATCTTATGTGTTTTAATTCTTTTTGTTTTAATATATATAACAGCTAGCTTTGTACCACAAACTTTAAACATATCTTATGGAGCAACATATACATACACTAAAAATTCAAATAATTTACCATCAGATTTTGAACAAAAATACCCAGGATATATAGCACTAGTACAAGCACTTGTAGCTTCACATCCAAATTGGACTTTTAAATTATATGAAACTGGATTAACTTGGGAAGCAACAATAAATAGCGAATATCAAAACCATACAGACTCAATAAAAAATGTTGTACCAAGTAATTATTCAAATGAATGGATATGTTCAATATGTGGAAGAGAAGAACAAGATACAGGAAGATGGTATTGTGCTTCAAGACAAGCAATAGAACATGTAATGGACCCAAGAAATTCTTTAAATGATGCAAATCTATTTCAATATTTACAATTATCAAATGACAAAAGTATAACAAAAGACCAAGTTGCACAAATGGCAAGTAAAATATCATATTTAAATAATCAATCAATTATAGATGCAATATACGAAGTAGCAAACGACCCAGACTATAATATAAATCCATTTTATATTATAGGAAAAATTTTGCAAGAGCAAGGAAGCGGGGCTTCAGCATTATGCTCAGGTCAAGGATACAAAGGACAATATGTTGGTTACTACAATTTGTTTAATGTTGGAGCATCTGGAAAAGGTGAAGAAGCAGTAATATTAAATGGACTAGCTTATGCAAAATCGCAAGGATGGGATACACCTAAAAAATCAATAATGGGTGGAATTGGATTAGTAAAAAGATATATTAAGAGAGGACAAGATACACTATACTATCAAAAATTTAATGTTACATATAAACCATACTATGTAAATCAATATGCACAAAATCTATTTGATGCACAAAGTATAGGATCAATATTAAAAGGATATTATAAAGATGCGGGATTATTAGAGAGCAGTTTTACATTTGTAATTCCGCTATATACAGGTATGCCATCTACAGCATGTAAAAGTCCATCAATAAGTGGTGATGAAACAGGTGAATTGGCATATATCAATGCAAATGGAGGATTAAAACTTAAAGATGCACCAAATGGAAATAGCATTGCAATAATAAGCGAAGGAACACAAGTATTAATAACTGAAAGAGCTACATCAAAAGTTGGAGGATATTATTGGGATAAAGTTTCAACTCCAAGAGGTACAGGATACATGGCAAGAGAAGCAAGTGACGGATCTAAAACATATTTAGTTGTAATAGGCTCAAATAAAAATGATAATATAGCAGAACCAGACGAAAAAAATATAATTACATCAGAACCAGGAACAACAGCTAATACAATAAAGAAAAAATATAGTAATGCAGTAATTGTAGACAAAAACGGCAATGAAATAACAGGAGATACATTAGTTGGAACAGGGGCAAAAGTAAAAATTGACGGAGTAGAGAAATATACAATAGTAAAACTTGGTGATGCAAGTGGAGATGGAAAAATAAGCCCAGCAGATTACGTTAGAGTAAAAAACAAGATAATGGGAACAATGGAAATGGATAATATTACGGAAAAAGCTGCAGATGTAAATCGTGATGGAAAAATAAGTCCAGCAGATTATGTTCAAATTAAAAACCACATAATGGATACAAAGAAAATTTCAATTTAAAATGCAGAGGAGAAATTATAATGAGAAAAAATATTTTAAAAAAAGTATTATTAGCAATAGTACTGGCAGCCATTATTGCTTTACTATTAACAGTTAAATCATATGCAGCTACAAGTATAAGCATAAGTACATCTAAATCATCAGTAGCACCAGGAGAAACCTTTACAGTAACAATTTCTGCAAAAGGTGCTGGACCTGTTACTTCTACTGTAAGTAATGGTACGGGAGGAAAAACTGATTTTTTAGACAACAATTCATATTCTTTCCAATGCACAGCAGGTTCTTCTGGCAGCGTAACTATATATGCTTCTGGAACATTAGGTGATTATGATACTGGTGATGATACAAGTAGATCTGCATCAAAATCAGTAAGTATTGTTAAACCAAGTAACAATACAGGTGGAGGCTCAAACAGTGGCAGTTCATCAGGTGGCGGAAGCACAACAAAAAAGACAAATACTAATAACTCAACAAAGCCAACAGAAACAAAAGAAGAAAAAAAATCAACAGATAGCACATTAAGTAGTTTGAGCATAGCAGAAGGAGCAATTATACCAGAATTTAATAAAGATGTAAAAGAATATGCAATTACAGTACCAAATGAAGTAACAAAATTAAATATAACAGCAACTCCAACAGACTCAAAAGCAACAGTTTCAGTAACAGAATATGAGGAATTAAAAGAAGGAGAAAATATAATTACAATATCAGTAACAGCAGAAGATGGAACAACAAAAACTGATTATGTAATAAAAGCTACAAGACAAAGAAAAGAACTTGCATTAGAAAAGCTAATTATAAAATATACAAATCAAAATGGAGAAGTGGTAGAAGCACCACTAACACCAGAATTTATATCTAATATATATGAATACTCAATAGAAACTCTAGAATATTGGGTAAAAAGTCTAGATATAGAAGCATTAGCTAATATAGAAGGAGCAACAATAGAAATAAGTGGGGCAGATTCACTAAAAGAGGGCGAGAATGTAATAACAGTAACAGTTAAAAATAAAATTACTATGGAACCTCAAGAAGAAGGAGCAGAACCAACAGAACAAGAAGAAACAAAAACATATACAATAAAATTTAACAAAAATGCAGAACCAACAATAATAGGAAAAATATCAAATTGGTTTAAAGGAATATTCGGTGGAGTTTCTACTTGGTATGTAAACAATCAAGAAAAAGCAGTTTTTGGAGCCTTAATGTTCTGCATAGTTGCATTAATAGGACTATCAATCTATATAATAGTAGACTATAAAAAATATCAAGATTTATTAGGAAAAATAGGAAAACTTAATAATCTAAATAACAATGAAATAAAAGCAACATCAGAAGTAGAAAACATAACAGTAAATGAAGAACTAAACAATATAGAAGATATTTACAAAGACAGGAAAAAAGAAATAGAAACAAACAGCAAAAAAATAGAAGAAGACCAAAACAAAGAGGACAGACCAAAAGGTGGAAGACATTTTTAAATAAATATAAAGAAAAAAGAAAGAGGGTGCAGCTATTGTGCACCCTCTAAAATTATTGTTCACAAATTACTATTTCTGCATTGAACGATTCTGCTAAATCTGATAAATAAACTATTAAATTAGCTTTTGCTAAAATAATATTCTCTCTTTTCATCATAGCATCACTTTGAATATTTTCTTTTATAATTTGTTCCAAAGCGAGAACTTCAGAAGAGGAGTATTTACTTCCAAATAGAGCTGTAATCTCATCAGATACAGAGTTGTGAACGGTTAGTGAATTGATATATATATCATCTTCACTAAAGTAGACCCAAACAGTTCCATCCTGAACAGAAAAATTTAAACTTGATGTGTCAATTGCAAAACATATTGAATAGTCACAAACCAAATCAATTCGAGAAGTCATAAACCATTCAAATATAGCATTGCTTTTCTTTGTTTTGTCATGTGACAAATAATATTTTCCATCCACTGTACATAAAACAATTTTAGTATCTGATTTAATAGACGAAATAACATTATTTGCATTTACAATGTTATCTTTTAAACTATCTTCTTGACTTATTTGCTGAGACTTGATACTTTCAAAATTAATGTTTTCTTTTAAATCATTTTTCCAGCTGTTATAGAGTATTAAGAAAACAAGAACGACAAGCAATACAAAGACCACAACAAAAGCAGGTTTAAAATTCCTATTTAACATATTTTTTTCCTCCAATAAAATTGATAGAATAAAATATGTCACTTATCCAAGTGGGTTAAAACGAGCCTCCTTTATAGTATTTTGTTAAGCAAAGCTTAACTATATGTAATAGTATTATACCACTCAATATTATGTAAAGCAACAAAAAGTTTTTTCCCTATTGTTTTTATACAAAAATATGTTAAAATATAGTATATGCTTCTATAGCTCAGTTGGTAGAGCAACGGATTCGTAACCCGTAGGTCGGCAGTTCGATTCTGCCTAGAAGCTCCAAAATAAAAATATATCCAGCGTTTTGACAAAAATATATAAGATGTGCTAAAATAAAGAGTAACCATTTTTAAACAGATCCAAGTTGGCAATCGCAGTATACAAATTGCAACAAATAATTTTGAGGAGGATAAAAAATGGCTTGCAAAATTACAATTGAGGATAACCCGATACCAGAAGAGAAAAGACTCAAAGTTGAAAATGGAGATGTTGTTGTTTTACCACTACATCTCAACAAAGAAGAAGCCATTAATATTCCGGATATATATAATCTTGAAGGATTTTATGTGGCAAGAGGAGTAACAATACTCTATGTTATGAATGGAGAAATATTTATTACTCCACATACTCAAAAGGCTGTTAAGTTACTAAAAGATGCAGGATTTCAACCTAGAGGAATATACTTTCCACTTTCTGACAAAAGTTCATATCCTAAAAAGTGTAAGGAAGAATGGAAAGCTCTGCTAGAAAAAGCAAAGTTTGAAATGTGAAATGTAAGCAGCAAAAGACCAGTTAACTGGTCTTTTTTGCTTTAACTAGAAAAATATGGTATAATTATAGTATATTAGTAAAAAGGCAAAATAAGCGAAAGCTTATGACGCAAAGCCATAGGTCTAAAAGCAAAAAATCTTATGATAGCTAGGCTGCACCAAAGAAATGAGGTGCTTTTTATGAATAAGAAAAAAATATTAAAAAGACTAGGAATTATCTTACTTGCAATAATTATCATAATTCTAATTCATACAATTAGAAACATGATAATTATATCTAATATGCAAAAGAAACTATCAAACTATATTAACAGCAACAATTACAATATGAAAATAGTTTCATTTAATGAAGAGAATAAACAAACAATAACTACAAACTATTATGCAAAAGATAAAAAACAACTTATAATTATCGAAAGAAAAGACAATAATCGGTGAAATTACTAAATTATCAATGTATGACAGTGGAACAAGAATTGACACATTTACCGAAACTAAAGATTCTAAAACAGTTAAACTAAACAGTGCAAGCTCAATGGTAGGAGCTCAGATTATTGACGTTTTCCAAACAGATAATTTATGGCAAACATTTTTATATAGCATTCCAGCCAGAATAAAAACCGTTAAAATCGAAGAAAAAAATTGCTATGCTATAAAAAACTATCTAAGCCCATATTTGCTATATGGAACAAATAATACAGAATACTATATAGAAAAAGAAACTGGATTAGTAATAAAAACAATTATAGATGATACAACAGCAACTAGAGAATATGAATTTGACAATGTAGATGATCAAATATTTGTAGAACCAGATGTTAGTCAGTATACACTAAGAGAAGATTAGAAAATAAATCAAAGAAGAGAAGAATTCTATTAAAGGATTCTTCTCTTTAAAACTATTTTTCTAACATTATAGTAACAGGTCCATCATTTAATAAATGCACTTTCATATCAGCTCCAAATATACCTGTCTGCACATTTATATTTCTATTTTTACATTCTTTAATAATATACTCATACAATTCTTCTGCATAAGCTGGCTTAGCTGCTTCTAGAAAATCAGGTCTGTTTCCATGAGAAGTATTAGCATATAAAGTGAATTGTGAAACAAGTAAAAGTTCACCATTAACTTGATTAATATTTAAATTCATTTTATCATTTTCATCTGAAAATACTCTTAAATTGCATAATTTTTTTACTAAATAGTCTGCCTGTTCTTTTGTATCTCCTATTTTAATTCCTATTAACACTAAAAAGCCTTTTTCTATTTTTCCTACAACTTTTTCTTCTACTGTTACACTGACCGGATTTGCTTTTTGATAGGTTCCATCCGTTGCCGTCTCATAAAAACGATACGTTTTTCCAACTTCAAGTACTATATTTTTGTACTTTGTTTCACCAATCGTCGTAGAAAAACGATTCTTTTTGTCCGCCACATCATAATAAGCAATCTTACAGTTTTGCAAAAAGCTATTTGTGCTTGTATCAAACCGTTTTACAGAATACATTTTCAGTTTATAATTCCGCCAATTCTCCAAATCACTTTTCTCTCCATCCCAGAAAATAGCAAACCACATGGTACTTACCTTTGCAATTGCTCCATATTTATGATCAGCATCCAAATAATTTCTTTTATGTGCGCTGCTTTTTGTCCATCGTCCCATCACATCAGTCGGTGAATCACTTCCGCTAGTAAGCATGTTTTCTGAAAAAACGAGGTTTTTATAACTGGCATATAACCCAAAATAGTCTTGAATATCTGCATTCAGATTCTTATGCTCGTCATATCCACTTTTATTCATGCGATAGATAAGAAAATCATACAATTCATCTGACCACTCCAGTTTTCCGACACCCGCGGCGGTTCTATACTCATTCTGCTTCCGAAATACCCGCATGGCATTCTCCTTGGCTGTAAGAGTTTTCTTTGTTGCTTTTTTCTGCTTTTCAGAAACTTTAACCAAGTAAACACTTGTTTTCTTTTTCCTCTTCTTATTCTTCCAGCAAACCGTAACCTTTGCCGTTCCTTTCTTCTTCGCCGTAAATCGGATTTTTGGGGACTTTTTAATCCGCTTCACCTTCACCACAGATTTCTTTGAAACCTTGATCTTCATCTCGGATTTTTTATCCGAGTTAGAAATGGTTACTGTTCTCTGTTTTCTGCCATTCAGAACCAGTGATATTTTCTTCGTCTTCGCCTGAATTTCCGCTCCCGGTGCTGTCATCATCACACATACAATAACCAAAATCAATGCTCTTACCATCTTTTTCATATCAATCACACGCCTTTCACTGTACGCCAGTCATTCCTGGCAATTTTTATTATACTGTATTTGCCTGTTCGTTAAAACATATTTTTGAGTTTTTTATAATCAATGGAATTCTTACTTTCCATTCGCTTGTCCAATTCATTTAAAAGCTGGCTGTTGCACTCTTTTACTACCTTCCGGATGTCCTCCAGAATGTCATCTTCCTCCGTCGATATGCCCTGGTGTCTGTAATAGTAAATCACAGCCTCTCGTATGTAGGCACTTCTGTTTTCCACATTTTCCAAAATGTTATAAACAAATTGATGCTTCGGATTATTAATCCGAAGTAACACCGGAATTCTGACATGCTCACTCTTTTTATCCATCCGCTCCACCTCCTGTGCCATTAACTTTTCTGCCCGCTCCATAAAAATCATACATAACACGGTTACTGATATCCAGTTCCCCCTGCGATTTTGCCTGATAAAGCACAGTCAGCATATATGCCTTATGGTTATGTACCTTCGTCACCTGTTTTTGATATTGGTCGATCGCATAATCAATATCACATCGGTTCAGTTTCAAAAGCCTTGATTTCACAACTGAAGCCGGTTTGTCCTCGCCCATTACCCGCAGCACCGTTTTCTGGGTATTCAGAACATCATACAACACATCCTTAACCGTATTAATGGATTTTTCCTGCGGAGCAGAAACATACTTTGGTTCTAACTCATAATGCTGCTCTATGAACTCCATCGAATATTTCTCTTCCATCGTATCAACATCTTGATCTGGATAAGGATTTGATAGACCAGTCTTTATATCAGGTTTTATATTATAGTCTTTATTATTGTTACCCCCATTTGCGTTGCTACCGTAACCGTTATTACCGTTACCGTTGCTACCGTTAGCGTTACTACCGTAAAGGGGGTAACGGTCATCTTTACCGTTAGTACCAAAAGGGGGGTAACGGTGATTTTCTTCTTTTTCTGCCGTTGGATCACTGATATTTTCAAGCGAAACCTGTTTATTCTCTTCTACAGATAAATCCGCCTGTCGCTTCTTTTCTGCTCGTGTCAGGTTGTTACTGGAAACCGTTCCATTGCAGCTATGATATAGTGTATGTGGTCCGGGATCCGGTTCATCTAACAACTCATACTCAGCCCGCCATACACCATTATCAGGCATGAAATGAACTTTCAAGTATCCAAAATCTTTTAATTCTTTCCATGCACTGTCAAATGCCTTCTTACCCTCTTTGGTCAAATTGCGAAAATCTTCTTTTTTCCACTTCCTATCCGGCATGGAGATATATGCTTGTATGACAAGATACAATCCCTTTGCTTTTAAAGAAATGTTTGCATCCTTTGTTATTTCATTTTGAACGACTGTAAAACCCTTTTTACTTCGGAAGAAACCCTCTGCCATGATATCACCTACCTGCCATCGAATGGTTGATCCTCATCTGCAACAGATGAAAAATCACTTTCTTTATTTGCCGGTTTTTCCGCACTTTTCTTCTGTGCGAACTCAACCTCCTCTGTAATGATACTGAATCCATAAACCTTGCTTCCCTCTTTGGTTGTATAATTATTGTTCTGTACCCGCCCAATAACCAATACACGAGAGCCGCTGTGAAAATATTTCTCGACAAATTCAGCCTGCTTTCCAAATGAGGTGCAATGAAAGAAATCCGCCTCCGCATTTGACTTCTGCTTTTTCTTTCGATTTACCGCGAGATCAAACTTAGTAATAATGATCTCCGTTCCATCCTCACTTTTCTTTCTTGTAGTTTTCGGATTTCTCGTCACATTTCCCAGTAAAATAATCTTATTCATTTTGTCCGCCTCCTCTCTTTTGTTTCCATTCATCCAATAACTTTAAAATGATTTCCATCATTTCCTCTTCTGTGGCTTCTTCCCCAAAATACTCTGACAGTCGTTCATTTCTCAGAGTAATTTCTTTTTTCTTTTTCTGCTTGAGTGTCGAAAAAAGATACTCTTCCAATCTATCGGCATCTAATTTCCCCTCCAAGCTGAATTTCTTTATCTCATTTGCCTGTATTGTCGATATTTTCTTTCCATACCGGCAAATAGCATCATAAACCATACCCTGCTCTTCTTCCGGAAGAACAGACAGGCTGACACCTTGAACCAATCCAAGCTGCTTATTATCTACCAAAGCCAGCAGATCATCACTTAATCTGGCAAGCCATATATAGCGCTGAATCATCTTATAATTTTCGCCACTTTCCTCGGACATCATCTTCAGGCTGTTTCCTTCCTTGCCCTGATTCTTCATGGCATCATACTTGATTTTGTATGCCTTTGCTTTTTCACTCGGCCGGATGTTTTCCCGCTGAATATTGGAATCTACCATAACTACACTGGCTTCATCGTTATCCATTTCTTTCACAAATACCGGCATTGTTTCTAATCCAAGCACTTCGCAAACATGCTTTCTTGTATGCCCGGAAATAATCTCATAGCCGCCTTCTTTGCGTTTTCGGACAATTCCCGGCACCAGTACACCATGCTCTCTGACACTTTCAATCATTTCTGCCAATTCCTCATCGGAACGAATCTGAAACGGATGGTTATGAAATTCATGCAGTTCGGAAAGCGGTATCTCTCTCACATCTCCTGCTTCGGCAGCTTTTTCGGTTTCCTTTCCACCCAAGAGGTCAT
>ENA-ORNF01001973-ORNF01001973.1-human-gut-metagenome-genome-assembly--contig:-NODE-1973-length-16274-cov-5.688329_pt1 | contig 16274 bp, 19 predicted proteins | sample MGYA00242110_ERZ509012 | MGnify/ENA primary metagenome ERZ509012 (study PRJEB26280, sample SAMEA2338714) | human gut metagenome | biome: human gut; feature: human-associated habitat; material: faeces...
AAAGCTGACAGTCTCCGTTCAGACCGTCATGGCTTGACAAGGGTAACTCAGCAGGACACCTCCTGCTCTGCGGCTTCCGCCGCTTTCTCGACTTCACGCTGGCGGGCAGCGGCATCACGCGCCTCTTTCTTTTCCTGCTCCAACCGCTTTTTCTCTTTCAGCCGTGCCTGCTGTGCCGCATGGCTGGCCGCGGCTTTAGCGCGCTTTTCTTTCTTCTTGCGCTCGGATTCCTCGTAGAACAGCGGTTCCTGCACGGTCTTTTCCCGCTTGTATCGTGCCGTGTCTTTCAACTTAGGTTCTTTCGTCGGTGGCCGCAGGTGTGCCATCTCCAATACCGCGTCCCAACTGCCGAAGCGCTCCTCGATAAACGTGCCGCCGTCTATCTCGCAGGGGCTGGGCGTGTGCCGCAGCAGCTCTGCACGGTTGCTGACGTATTGCGATAGTTCCGCCAGCGGTGTGTCCGCGTGTTTTTCGGCAAAGGCCGCGTCGCGGGCTTCCAGTGCAGCCACGGTTCGCTTGGCCACATTACGCTCGAACCAGCTTTTGTAGTCAAATCTCTCGCGTGGGTTTCTGTTGGACATGGACGTGATCCTCCTTCACAAAAAAATCGCCGGTTTTCCGCAGAAAACCAGCGGTGATCTGGCAGAAATGAAAATACGCTGACGATTATCGCCAGCGCGCACTCCCGCCTATGCCGTCAGGGAGAGATCGCCCGCTGTCCAACACTGATCCTCCATCGTGCAATTCTTCTGCCCTAACGTCACGAAGGACTTTTGCCCTTCTCGTACCTGAACCTACCTTCTCAGAGCGTTCGCTCCAATGGCTGCTATTCGCCACACGGCATTTCTGCCGCTTTGATCCATTCCTTACGTCAACAGCGCCGTCCGCAGGGGGTATCACCCCGTTCCTTCAAAACTGTCCCCTGGCGATAACGATATACCGCCTTTACAGTAACAGCCACACGACTTCGCAAGACCTTTTATTCAGTTTTGGTCTCGATTTCTTTCGCAAAGTAACATACTTTGCGAAAGAGACTGCCAGCCGTTACCGTGCAAGGCTTCCGAGACACATAGGCAAAATATGTTGCATTTCGCAAGTCCATATTGACAAGTCGAAAAAGCTGGAATATACTGTTATACGGTCATTTTTGAGGGGTTTTCGCAAAGTATGTTACTTTGCGAAAATTTTTTGACATTTTTCGGATAGAAAAAGGACGCCTTTCGGCGTCCTTTTTACGTTATTCCCTTCAGAAATCCTATCCCCTCCACGGCCTTGCGCTTGTAGTCCATGGAGGAATGAACATACAGCCGCAGTGTGGTGCGGACATCGGCGTGGCCCAGCAGCTCACTGACGCTTTTCACGTCCACGCCGCGTTCCACGCAGCGTGTGGCGTAGCTGTGCCGCAGACAATGAAAATTGCGATACCGCACGCCGCAGCGCTCCAGCAGCGCCTTGTAGCGATACTGGCAGGTGCGCGGGTCGGGAACAAGCTCTCCGCCGGTCAGCAGGTAGCTGTCCGGCTTTTTAGCCTCCGGCTTCAGCATCCGCAGCATCTCTTTTGGAATGGGTATCCAGCGTTCGGAGGTCTCCGTTTTGGGCGGCTGCACCATCAGTTGCGTCCCGCCGTCCGTCTGCGCGATGCGCTCCACCGTCCGCTGGATGTGCAGCAGTCCCGCGCCAGCGTCCACATCCTGCCACTGCAGGCCACACAGCTCTCCCAGCCGCAAGCCTGTGTAGGCCGTCAGCAGCACGCCCAGCCCTGTCCTGTCCGGGCGGTGCAGGATGACCTGTCCCATCTGCTTCAGCTCCGGCTCGGTGAACACCTCCACGGCTTTCTGTTTTGTCTTGGGCAGTTCCACATCATCGCCGTACCCCACACCCGCGATGGCCACGATCCGTAATAGCAATCCGCCTACCTCCCGCACCAGCTTGGGCGAATAGTCCTCCTGTAACTGCTGGATGAAGTCGTTGACTTCCTCCGCCGTCAATTCCGCTGCCACGCGCTCTCCCAAACGCGGCAGGATATGACATCGGATATTGCGGCGGTAGCACGCCAGCGTGGAGGGCTTTACGCTCCCAACCATATCCTCTAAAAAGATGGTGGACAACCGCCCCACCGTGGCATCCCTGCGGACGTACTTTCTCCGTTCTCCCATTTTTTTAAGCACCTTTCCGTCCCCCCATAGGTGCCCTGACTTCATGCTTCATGCAAAAAGCGCCGGCAAATGCCGACGCTCCTCTCGTGTAAACGGGCGCGAAGCCCCCGTTCATGCAGCTCGGTTTCAGGCGTGTGCATTGTGACGCTTACCGGCGCGACCTGACTTATCTCCTGCCTCAGAGGAGCCTCACAGTGACCTGTTCGCGGGGACTTTGACCCACATTCCAACTTTCACCGAAACGCCGCGGCGTTTCGGACCGGTAAGCCTATTCACTTTTTGGGGGCTACGGGTGCTATTATGATGAACACCCCGCCGTTTTGCAAGAGGGTATTTGTTTCGCGGAACGACACATTTCCGAGAGATATTTTGTGTGTTCCTGCGAAGCCTTATGAGGACTGCGTTCTTGTCTGCGTTGCATTACGAGTTCTCATGCTTTCGCCGCGAAAGTTGAACGTTTATGTGTTCCCATTCTCCGCCACCCACGTCCGTACATAGTCCACGAACAGACGGGTGGAGTTGGAAAGTGCCTTCTTGTCCTTGACACCGATGCCGATGGTACGGTAGAAATGCAGGGGCGCATGACAGACCTTGATGGGCGTAGGACTGTTCCGCACCATCAGCTCCGGCAGCAGGCTGATGCCCAGGCCCTCCGACACCATAGCCAAGATAGTCCTGTCCTCCCGTGCGATGTACTTCACGTTGGGGCGGATGCCCATCTCGTCAAACGCCGCCATGATCTCGTAGTCGTCGCCCTCCTCCAGCTGGATGAAGGGTTCCTCCGCCAGCGCGGACACGGGGAACGGGTCGCGATCGGCGTAGGGGTGGTCGCAGGGGACGATGACCTGCAATTCGTCCCGATGCAGGGCGTAGGTCTGCAAGCGCTTCACCGACGGCAGACGCAGAAAGCCGCAGTCCACTGTTCCGTTGACGATCCAGTCCTCGATCTGGTCATAGAAATCGCCGGTAACTACTTCAAACTCGATGTTGGGATATACCTTCCCGAAGCTCTTGAGGATGCGGGGCAGCCACTGGGCGGACACGCTGGAGAAGGTGGCGATCTTCACCAAGCCGCTGTCCATGTCCTTCAGCCCCTCCACCGTCTGCATCAGGGAATGGTGGGCGGCGCACAGCTTTTCGATCTTGGGCAGCACTGCCCGTCCGTCCGCCGTCAGCACCACGCCGCCGCGGTTGCGGCTCAACAGCTTCACGCCCAGCTCGTTTTCCAGCGAGTTAATGGCGTGGCTGATGCCGGACTGGGTGAAGTTCATGGCCTCCGCCGCCTTGGAGAAGCTGCCGCAGGAGACGGTTTTCAGAAATACCTGATATTTGGAAATACTCATGACGCACCTCGTTTCGAGGAGCATTATACTATACAAGTCCTCATGTTTTCAAGAACAAAGATGCGCTTCACAAATCTTTTTCGACCTGCTATGATAAGGCCATGGTTCAGCCAACCATACTTTTTCTTTTCCATGAGGATTTACCTCAAAATAGCACCGGCAGCGTGTGGGTAACGCCGCCGGTGTTATTTTTATTCGTTCAGCTTCTGTTCCTCGTCGTGGATGAACATGATGAGGAAGCTGACGGTCAGCAGCCCGCAGGACAGCCAGATCGTCCCCGCGCCCCAATGGAGCGTGGCGATGCTGCCGACGCCCGCGCCCAGCGCGAACAGCAGCACCACGCCGAAATACGTCAGCGCCTTGTGGAGTATTTCCTTATCCCCCGTATGGAAGTAGGCGCACAGCGCCTCCGCTCCGCTGCGCATATTGCCAATGCACATGGTGCTGGCGTAGGCGTGGCCCCGCACCTTGCGGAAGGTCTGCACCTGCATGGCGCACACGAAGGACACCACGGCGTTGGCGGTGGTGTTCAGTGTTTCCGGCAGGAAACCCACCGCCGCCAGCAGCACGATCTCCGTCAGAATGATGAGCTGCCGCCAGTGTACTTTCTCCATCCGCTTGAAGCGCCGGTGGACGCACTCCGCGATGTAGATGCCCAGCAGGAACGCCAGCACAGGGACTAAGTACCGCAGGACCTGTCCCCAGTCGCCCTCGAACAGGTGGGTACTCAACAGGACGATGTTGCCGGTCTGGGCATTGGCAAACACCTTGCCGCGGCAGCAGTAGGTGTAGGCGTCCTGCAAGCCGCCTGACAGAATGATGAAAAAGGCTGTCAGCATGGAGTCGGACATCTGCCCGTGATGTTTTTGCAGGAATGTCATGTGCGATGCCGCCTCACTTTGCCACCGGTGCGTCCGGCCAGTAGATGACGTAGCACTCCTGCATCTCGCCCATGTAGAAAAAGATGTTCTCTCCCATCTCGATATGCTCACCGAAGGTCAGATCGGGCACGAACAGCCGCCCGCTGGTGCGCTTGGGCCCTTTGATGGTAAAACCCTCCGCCGTGGGGTGCTGCCGCAGCTCGTTGGCGGCGTCCGCCAGACCGGGAAAGTGCAGCGTCCGTTCCAGCTCTGCCAGCTGTGTTTCGCCGTTGATATAGACCAGGTGATTTTCGTCCTTGAACCAGTTGATATGCATGGTGGTGTCCTCCTTGCGGTCGTCCATATCAGTGTATCATATTTGGCGCGGCTTGTCACCCCCTATCGCCTCCGTATACCCGACCGGCAGGAGCGAAGCGGGGGGCATATGCGTTCTCCGGCGGCGGTGCGTCATCTGCGTGCCACGCGTGTACCGCCTGTATGCCGCATGAGTGCCATGCGCGTATCACCTGCGTATCATCTGTGTATCACCGAAGTATCGCCCGCGTATCACGTTTTCACCTATGTCCGCCGTCCGGGCGCTGCCTCCCCACGCGTAGAACGTGTATAGATTTGCTGTATTCTATGTAAATATCATGTAAATGTAAATGTAACGGTTTTCGCAAAAATAGTTTTCATAAAAATACCGTTTTTGGGTCAATATTGCACATAACAACCGCTTTTCATTTGTTAAATGTTATGTTTTTATCTTTTTCGTCGGTTTTGATATTGACATTGCGCCCCGCCCTTTGTATAATCGGTACTACCATAAAGGTTCGGCAGAATGGCCCGCCGGACCGTGGCGGCCGCGTATGCATCGGGGCGCGTCCCGACGGTATACAAAAACTATTTTTTCAGAAGAGAGGAACCAACATGAAAAAAGCACTTGCGATCATTCTCTCGGTCATGATGCTGATGTCCACCTTGGTGGCCTGCGGCAGCAAGACTGACGACAGCGGTGATGCCAACAATGACGCCGCTGCCAGCTATCCCACCAAAAATGTGAATGTGATCGTTCCCTTCAGCGCCGGCGGCAACACCGATATGTCCATGCGCGCGCTGCTGAACGTGGCGACCAGCCTTGACAGCAAATACACCTTCGTGGTGGACAACAAGACCGGTAATGCCGGCCTGATCGGCATGGAGGCTTTGGCTGAGGCTGATCCCGACGGCTACACCCTGGGCACCACCAACATCGACCTGCTGCTGCACATCTGCTTCGGCCGCACCGATGTGACCATGGATGACTACATCCCCATCGCCGCCACCATGGCTGATCCCTATGTGCTGGTCATCAGCGCTTCCAACCCCAACTACTCCAACCTGGAGGAGTTTGTGGAGTACGCCAAGGCCAACCCCGGTGTTGTGAAGATGGCTGACTCCGGCGTGGGTGCTGCCCCCAACGTTGCCGCCAAGGCGTTTGAGAAGTATTTTGACATCACTTTCGATTTCTACACCTACGACGGCGCCCCTGAGTGCGTCACTGCTGTTGAGACCAACGAAGTGGATGCTACTTTCCTGCAGCCTACGCCCGCTACCGCTTCTGTCAAGGCCGGTACCCTGTCCATGATCGGCGTCCTCAGCGATGAGCGTCTGGCCAGCTTCCCCGATACCCCCACCATCATGGAGACCTTCGGTGAGGAGTACAACCTGGTCATGAAGGGCTTTGTGGCGCTGTCCGCCCCCGCCGGCACCCCCGATGATGTGGTCGCCGCCCTGCGCGATCTGATGGGTAAGGCTGTTGAGAGCGACGAGTACAAGACCCAGATCGAGTCCCTGGGTATGCAGTACATCACCCTGTACGGCGATGAGCTGAACACGTTCATCAACGAGCAGATGGCTTTCTATAAGGATATCTGCGCCGACATCGATATCAACGGCTGATTTGGCTGCGGTATGCTTCATCGCGTAAAATAAGAAGAGGTGCCTGCCGCATATATGTTCGGTAGGCACCTCCTTGTTTTGCGGAGAGAGGATCCCCTATGTTCTGGAGGTCATTTGCATGAAAAAATACAACTATATCGTATCCGTGGTGATGCTGCTGTTATCCGGATATATCTTTTATGAATCCAGTGGTTATACCATTGGATCTTCGGCGCAGAAAAACCCCGCGGTATGGCCCTGCATTCTGGCCGGTGCGCTGGCGCTGCTGTCTGTGGCGCTGATCATCGAAACGGCGCTTAAAAAAGAACCCGGCGAGGAAAAGAAGACCATCGACTGGAAGAGCCCCGGAATGATCCATGTGTACATCATGTTGGGAATTGTTGTGGGCTTTGTGGTGCTGATGAAGATCGTCGGTATGCTGCTGGCGCTGCTCATTATGATCCCTGCGATCGAATATCTGATGGGCTGCCGCAGCAAGGTCATGCTGATCGCGCTGCCTGTGGGCATGGTGGCTTTTGTGTATCTGTTCTTCGTGGTAGCAATGAAGCTGACCCTGCCCGCGCCTATCTGGGCTTGAGAAAGGAGGAAAACAATATATGGATACTTCCGCATTGTCATTTGCTTTCAGCGCTGTTTTCACTCCGATCAATATGCTGGTCATTCTGGGCGGTACGATCCTGGGCATTTTCATCGGCGCTATGCCCGGCATGTCCTCTCCCATGGGCCTGTCCATCATGCTGCCCTTTACCTTCCAGCTGCACGGCTATGCCGGCATCATGATGCTGCTGGGTATTTTCTGCGGCTCCATTTACGGCGGCTCTATTTCCGCCTCGCTGCTGAATACGCCGGGTACGGCTGCTTCCGCTGCCACGTGTCTGGATGCCTACCCCATGTCCGTGCAGATGCGGCAGCCGGGGCGGTCGCTGGGTATATCCACCTTCTCATCCCTGTGCGGTGGACTGTTCAGCTGCGTGGTGCTGGTGTTCGGCGCTACGTATCTGGCCAAGGTTGCCCTGAACTTCAAGTCCCCGGAGTACTTTGCGCTGGCCTTTTTCGGCATCAGCATCATCACCAGTGTGTCCGGAAAATCCGTGATCAAGGGTCTGATGGGCGGTATTCTGGGCCTGCTGTTTGCTACCGTGGGTGTGGATAACTTTACCGGCACGTACCGCTTTACCTTTGGCAGCTCCTTCCTCAAGGGCGGTCTGGCTATGATCCCCATCTTGATCGGCGTGTTTGCTTTCGCACAGGTGCTCAAGACCATTGAGGAGAAATACAACGAGCAGCCGCTGCATGAGCGCGTTAAAATCGAACGGGTCTTTCCCCGCAAGGATGATTTGAAGACCATCGCTCCCACGGTGGTCCGGTCCTCCATTCTGGGTACCTTCATCGGTGCTGTACCCGGAACCGGCGGCGATATTGCCTCTTGGGTGGGCTATAACATGGCCAAGCGCTTCTCCAAGCATCCCGAAAAGTTCGGCCACGGCTCCCCCGAAGGTATCGCAGGTTCCGAGGCCGCCAACAACGCTATCGCCGGTGGTGCGTTCGTGCCCCTGCTGGCTCTGGGTATCCCCGGCGATGCCGGTACCGCGGTCATGATGGGTGCGCTGACGATGCAGGGTATCGTTTTCGGGCCGTCCCTGTTCACCGAGGAACCCGGCAAGGCTTACATCGTGTTCATTGCTCTGTTTGTTGCCAATATCCTGATGGGTATTTGCGGTTTCTCGATGATTCGTGTTTTCGGCAAGGTCATCGATGTACCCAACAAATATCTGGTGCCTGTCATCATGACATTCTGCATTACAGGCACCTTCGCATTGAACCACTATCTGGAGGAAGTTTTCCTGATGCTCATCATGGGTGTGATCGGCTTTGTCCTGATTAAGCTGGACTTTGCTATGCCGCCTATCATTCTGGGCTTGGTCCTTGGATCCCTGGCAGAGAAAAATGCCCGCCGCAGTATTGACCTGCTGGGGTCCTCCGAGACGATTTGGCAGCACCCCATTGCCATTATCTTCATCGTGCTGGCCATTGCGTCTCTGGTGTCCCCCGCGATCAGCGCGGCAATCAAGAAGCGCAAGGCCGCCAAGGCTGCGGCTGCTGAGGAGAACTGAAGACAAACGGCGCAGCTTTCCTGTTCCGTTTATGCCAGCAGGCCCGGGACGGTCATCCGTCCCGGGCCTGCCGCAGCAAAAGAACGGATGCCTTTCTGTAGACATCCGTTCTTTCTTTTGCTTTGCTTAGTTTTCATATATTGTGGGCGGCACATCACTTTTTGAGCAATGTCTGTACCACCTGGCACAGAGTACCCTCTGTGCCCACATTACCGGGGAAGATGATATAGGGTGTGTGCGGGAAGGTGCTCTCCTCGCCGGTCTCCCAAACGGGAACGCCGGGGGCGATCTGACCACGGACCCGCGCACAGTGTACCCGCAGCGCCTTTACGCCTACATCGCTGGAGGTAATGCCTCCTTTGGCCAGCACAAAGGCAGGCCGCACCGTCAGGTCGGCAACCAGTGATGTGAGCGCATCCGAGATCTTCACACTGATCGCCAGATTCTTTTCCCGTTGGTCATCCTCAGAGCGCAGGACCATACGGCTGGTGTATACCGCCACGGTCGTGCCGTCTGCCAACAGTGTGTTGGTACGGTCCAGAATACGCCGGCGCTCTGCCGCCAACGCGGCATCGTCAAATACGGTGTTCACATCAAAACAGATGTATTCGATCTCCGGGCAGCCCTTTTGCAGTGTTTCCAGCTGCATTGTGGTTTTGCGGACATGGGAGCCGACGACAATGATGCCGCCGTTCCGCTGGTCGGCGCACATAAGATCCTCCCGCCGCAGCAGAGGCTGATCGCTCACTGCACCCAGAACTTTGACCACGGCTGCCGAGCCGCGGGACATAAATACCTTACCCCGGGCTGCCGCACGCAGATAGGCGGTAACGAACACCGCTACATCGTCATAGCATACGGCGTTGACCACCACTTTGTTGAAGCCGGAAACGCCCATCAGCTTTTCGCAGACGGCGTCATAGTCGCGGCGGCGCAGCTCATCAAGCGAGATGGATACCACCTGCTCCGCAGGGTAGGCGCCGCCGGTTTTTTCCTGGCACCATTCCGTCAGGTCGGAGGCGCGATAGGCGAAAGTGGTGTCCCGGGCAAATTCCGTCTCGCCGGCAGGCACCAGCGTGTCACCTTCACGGACATAGTGTACGTTGTCTATGGTATATCTGCCGCCCTCCAGGAAAAACGGCAGGAGTATCTCGCCGTCATAGTGCTCCGGCAGCAGCGCTTCCAGCTCTGTACGAAGCGTTTCCGTTTCCAGAGGGAAGTGTCCACGAAGCGTGGAATCGCTGCGGCTGATGAGGACAAAGGGCACTCCCGTTTTTTGAGACGCGGCAGCCAGGTGCTCGGCGATCTCACGATGGACGCGGGTCGTCTCCCCCGCGGAGAAGCTGCGGGAGTTGGTCAGTACAAAGAACAGCCGATCGTTGCTCTCCAGGCCGGCGCGGAAGGTCTCCTCCGTCCAATCGGTATATACACTGACGTCATGGACGGTCTGCACGCCGGTGGGGTCGTCATCCAGAACGACGACCTTTCGGTCAAAGCGGCGCAGTTCCTCCCGCAGCGCCTGGCGCACGGCATCGGTATCCGGTGCGGGCCAGCTGTCCAGCAGGGAGATAGGTTGGCGTTGTACGGCTCTCATGGCGCTTCCTCCTCAGACGTTCTCTGCCTGAATTTCCTCGGGGCGGATGTTCGTCACCTGGCCGTAGATGCACAGGGCGTCCAGATAGCCGCCCTCTTTGTAGCCGAACACGTGCCACTCCAGGGGAGGGAAGTGCATCAGGTCGCCCTCGTGCAGCTCCACCGTGTGCTCCAGAGAGTCCTTGCCGCTGCCCCACTTCACATAGGCATCCTTGCAGGACAGCACCACCACCGATTCCTCGGCGTGGTTGTGGGGCTCCATGGGACCGCTTTCGGCGGAGTAATGGCAAAAGCTGACCGTCATCTTTTCGCTGAGCACAGCGGAGTTGTGCCCTACGGCGTTCTGTACGACTCGGCCAGGCAGAGCGTTTTTCTTGATGTCGTCTCTCTTGATGAAATCCATGTGGTTTTCCTCCTGAGTATGAAATATGGCAAAGGCTTCGCCTTCGTTGCAGTGGCAAAACCGCCTCAGCGGATCAGCTGTGCCAGCTCTTCGCTGGTGGGGATGGAAAAATGCGCGCCGAACCGGCTGCCGCACAGATTTGCGGCATCGTAGGCGATCTCGGCGGCCTGCTCCACGTCAAGCCCCTTGATCCAGCAGGCGCCGAACACGCCGGAAAGTGTGTCGTCCATAGCGGAGGCGTCCGTCATGTGAAAATCCTTCGGTGCTTCCAACGAGGTAAAGCCGCCGTTGGTAGCTGCCAGCAGAAAGCGCGATTTCATGTGCAGCAGCACGGCCTGGCGGACGCCCCGCTTCAGCAGCATACCAGCTGCGATGCGGGCACTTTTGAGATTGGTCACCTCCATGTCTGCCAGAGGCAGTGCCTCGCGGGAGTCCAGCACAAGAATATCTACCATGGACAGCAGCTCGTCACTGAGGGGCCGGGACTGATAGGCCACCAGCATTACGGCGGTGCCGTGCTTCTGCGCCAAACGGATGGCAAGCACCGTGGATGCATACGGTACGCCGAAGCCCACCACCAGCAGCTTGACCTTGGCGATATGGGATTCCAATCCGCGGATATATTCCTCGTCCAGACAGGCATTGGCACCCACGATGTCCCAATAAATATTCTCCTGTCCGGCAGAGGACAGGATCAGGGATAGGCCGCTGCTGCCGGGTACGACCCGTACCAGCTGGCTGTCGGTGATCTCCTCGTTCAGCGATGCCTTCAGCTGCGCGCCGAAGGAGTCACTGCCGATCATGCCGGCCAGCGCCACCGTAGCGCCCATCCGCGCGGCAGCCACCGCTTCATTGTAGCCGTTTCCGCCGGGCGAAAGCGTGAAGGAGTCCGCGTAGCGCTTGCGGCTGGTCTGTTGAGAGTTCTTTTGCTCCAGGATCAGGTCCATATTCAGATTGGCGATCACAAGAATATCACAGGCACTCATTTTATAGAACCTCTCTTCACCAGCTTGGGGGCCACAAGCTGTAGCGGCGCCAGTGTGTCCCCACGGTCCAGATGATCCATCAGGCATTTTGCACCGACCATCCCTACCTGGTACCCGGTGGGCGCCAGCACCGACAGTGCCGGGTCGGCCAGCTTTGCCAGATTTGTGTTCTGTTGGCAAAGGATCTCGATATCCTCCGGCACCCGCAGCTCCTCGCGGCGCAGCAGATGCAGCAGCTCTACCGCAGTCTCGTTGTCCTGCACGAACGCGGCACGGGGGCATTCTGTTCCACGCAGCAGTCCGGGGAGCTGCTCCCGCAGCTGACGTATCTCGGCGGAAAGGCGGACCGTCATGCCGTTTTGTGCTGCCACCGCCCGTTCAAATTCCTGAAATACCGGGTCTTCCTCCGGTGCTGTGCACCCCACGGAGGGAATGTACAGCACCGTTCCGCCCGCCGTTGGCAGTGTCTCCGCGGCCAAAGCGCCGGAGGCGGCAGCGTCGCAGGCCACGACCGGGAAAGGCATGGGCACGGACGGCGTATTCTCCGCCAGAATGACTGCGGGCAGCTCCGGGAACTGTTCCAGGTCGGCCCTGGAAAGAATATCGCCACAGCCGATAAACAGCACGCTGGCGACCCGAAATGACAGCAGCGCCTGGGTCAGCTCTGCGAACGCCCGGTCATCGTTATCCAGGTTGAACAGCAGGGGGGAGCAGTTGCTGATGCTCAGCACGTCCTCGACGCCGCGCAGCAGGTCGATATAATACGGCGATGTGAGATTTTCCATGCATACGGCGGTGAGTTGGCTCTCCTTCCGGATCACGGGCCGGACGGGGGCGGCCGTGCGGTACTGTAATTCCTCCATGGCTGCCAGCACTTTTTTCTGCGTGCTGTCCGTCACGGCGGCGGTACCGGCCAATACGCGGGAAACAGTGGCGATACTGACACCGGCGACCCGCGCGACATCCTTCATCGTAGACAAGCGACCTCCCCCTTTCAGGTACACAGAATGCACGGCGATCATGTCGTATATGCCCTATTATATACGCGCTGTGCAGAGTTTGTCAATCGCAATTGCATCTTGTTTTCAAAATGTAAAATGTAAATTTACATGAAAATGATAAAATTTTTCATTCGTGTAAAAGTTGCAAAAATCTGTTGACATATGCGGAGAAATGGCATATACTTGCGTTACAAGTTCCGATTATGTCTTCTCCTCGGTCGCCGATCCGATCGAATATGTCACAGGGCAAATCAGACAGGAGGGCTATTGCATATGAAAGAGTTGGACTGCCTGTTTATCGGCTCCAGCACAAAAGATATTCTGATGCTGGTGGAGGCACCTCCCGCCAGCGATCAGCGCATCGCGGCCCGCCAGCTGGAGATCACCTGCGGTGGCGTGTCGGCCATTGCCGGTGCCGCGCACCAGAGTCTTCACGGTGTTACCGGTGTTATCACCGCTTTGGGCGATGATGATACCAGCCATTTTGTAGAGGCATTTCTGGCACGGCAGAATTTCGCCTACGCCAAGCTGTTCACCTTCCCCGGTCAGGCCTCCTCCACCAGTCTCGTTCAGGTGGAGGAAAACGGTAAGCGCTGTCTCAGCTGCTACGGCGGCTGCATTGACCGGCTGACGTTTGATATGCTGGACAAAGAGGTGTTTCATCATACCCGCTATGTGCATCTCGGCGTGATGCGGCCCCAGCTCATGCTGGATATCTGCCGCTACTGCAAGGAGAACACGAACGCCATCGTGTCCATAGATTCCGGAAATCTGTCCCGTGAGAATACGGATATGCTGCTGCCTTATGCGGATATTTTCATTCCCGATAACAAAACAGTAGAGCGCACCCTGCACATGAGCGAGCCGGATGCCTGCCGCTATTATGCGGCGCGCGGGGCGAAGATCGCCTGCGTTACAGCTGCGGAGCGCGGCACCTATGCCTATGATGGCCGGACGATGTACCATGTGTCGGCCCCCGCTGTAAAGGTGCTGGATACGACCGGGGCCGGTGACAACTTCCACGGTGCGATCCTGTACTGTCTGGGCCGCGGTATGTCCCTCCCCGATGCGGTAAAGTTTTCCAATGTATTTGCCAGCCTTACCTGCGAGAGTCTGGGCGGCCACACAGTGGTCCCCGATGCCGGACGGATCGAGGAAGTCCTCAACGGCGGAAGCATTACAGTAGATATCTTATAAAGCAACGAAAGGATGTAATGAAATATGTCTCTTGTTACGATGCGTGAGATCCTCCCCTATGCAGAGGAAAAGAAGATCGCCATTCCCGCCTTTAATATTGACACGATGGAGATCACCCAGGCTATTCTGGAGACTGTGGAGGAGGAGAACTGTCCCGCTATCATCGCAGTCGGTCAGGCAGCCATCAAGGACGGCAAGCTGGAGAGCCTGGCCGCCACAGTTCGCACGCTGGCCAAGGATATGAAGACCCCTGTGGTGCTGCACCTGGATCACGGGCAGAGCGTGGAGCAGGTCGTCAAAGCCCTGTGCGCCGGTTTTACCTCCGTGATGATCGACGGATCTAAGCTGTCCTTCGAGGACAACATCGCCGTTACGCAGGAGGTCGTCCGCATCGCCAACGCTGCCGGCGCCTCTGTGGAGGCGGAACTGGGCGCGATCCTCGGCTCTGAGGACAACATTTCCCACGATGACTCCAAGCCGTTCCTGGTCCGCGTGCAGGATGTGATCGATTTTACCGCCGCGGTCAAGGTGGACGCACTGGCCGTGGGTATCGGCAATGCACATGGCCTGTATAAGGGCCGTCCCAATCTGGATTTCCAGCGCCTGCAGGAGGTACGTGACGTCACCGATGTGCCCCTTGTGCTGCACGGTGGTTCCGGTATCCCTGACGATATGATCCAGACCGCTATTGAGATCGGAATTCGCAAGATCAATGTCGCTACGGAGATCCGCATGGCCTATGTGGAAGGGTTGCTCAGCGGCTCTGCCAATGGCGACTACTACGAGATGGTTAAGGCCGGTAAAGCCAGCGTCAAGGCCCGCGCCAAGTCCAAGATCGACCTGTTTCTGCGTAAATAAGTTACCTTCCTCCGCGGCGGCGCTTACTCCTTGCGCCCCGCCCCCTCCATACAAAGGACCGTCCCGTTTTAAGCGGACGGTCCTTTTCCCTGCGCAGCCGGCAGGCTACGAGGTGCCGCCGCGGGATATATTTCCATTGGGGACGGCATAAGATAGGGCAAAAACCGAAAGGGGCACACGTTTTATGAGCAAGGTCAAAATACTCCTCCTGCGGCGCTGGTACATGGTGGGCGGTGCGGCGCTGGTGCTGGCGGCGGCGATCTTCTATGTGGTGAATTATCCGGCCTCCGTCAGCGCTGCGGCCACGACTCGGCAGCTGCCCATCTACTCTGTGGAGCGCAGCCAGAAGGTCTGTGCCATCAGCTTCGACGCCGCGTGGGGTGATGCAAAAGTGCGGCAGTTCAGTTGCTGAACTGCCGCACTTTATTGCCATATATGATACAAAAATAATTCAATGATGACCGTTCTCTGACATTTGAGAGACTGCTTCATTATAGAACACGTTCAGTTCGCCCAAATATCCCGGCTTCCAGGGCTTGTTCCGCCCACAGTAGTGGATGACCGCCGACTTCTGCCGCACGTCCTCCAGCGTCATGCCGTCTCCGTTGCGCCGGTGGAGGGCAAACAGCTTTTCCGTCATGTTGTAGCGGATAGGATCCAGCGGTAGGATGCGCTGGCCGTACAGGGCGCTGATGATGTCCTGATCCGGCAGCATGAGGCGCCCCTTGTGGGCGTCCATGTAGTCGAATACCGCCTGCGTATCCTGTTCCGCCCGCAGTGCCTGCAAATTCATCAGCATCACGCCGGAATTGATATAGGGACTGTCCTCGTCCATGTCCAGACGCAGCTCATTGAAACGGTGCAGAAAGCCGCGGATATGGGTGCCGCAAAAAACGCCGTGCCCATGGGCATCTCATACAGCTCCCGCAGGCTCTGGCGCACCACGATGTCCGGGTCAAGATACAGCACCCTCTCCAGCGTGTCCGGCAGATATTTGGCCGCAAAAATACGATAGTAAATGGCTTTTGGGTAGCGGTCGGAGGTCGGCGCGTCCGCCAGACCGTCCTCGTTCACTCGTATCAGGTGCAGTTCGCCCCGCTGCCCCAGCAGTACTCGCGTTCCCACCATATCCGCCTCCGACAGTCCCTCGTCGTGCAGCAGGTACACGTCAAAATGCGCGGCGCTGTCACTATGCAGCGCGGAGAACAGCATTACATTCAGCTGCGGAACATAGTTCCGATCCAATGTCATCAACAGGTTCATGTGCATACCTCGGCTTTTTTGTTTTCAGTATATTCTACGTCCTGTCAAAAAGCAAGGATGCCAACGTCACGCGCGGGCAAAAAAACGTTTTGCATTGTCTATGAAAGCAAAACGCTGCATTATGCTTCGTTTCGCGAATTCAGCTCATAGGTGCACAGATAGAACAGGAACGAGGTCATCTGATAGCGGCTGATATGGGTGTCATAGGCCGCCAGCAGCTCACTCAGTCCGCTGTCGCGGGTGGTGATATCCCGATCGTCACACCACAGCATGGCCTTGACGACCTCGCCGCTGAGCAGGGGATTTTCCCGCATGGTCTGCCGCAGCAGTTCCTGATCCATGCTGGTGTCGATGCCGGCCAGGGCGGCGTAGCGATAGATCAGCAGACAGGCCGTCTGATAATCCATGTCGTCGTCATAGGCCGTATGCAGATCGCCCTGACGGAGCAGCCCCGTTTGATACGCCCAGCACACGGCGTCGTAGTAGGGGCAGGCGGAGCCGTTGAATTCCTCGGTTTCATAGTCAGGCGGCAGGGCGGTGTTGTCCGTCTCCGGCCTTT
>ENA-ORNF01001978-ORNF01001978.1-human-gut-metagenome-genome-assembly--contig:-NODE-1978-length-16252-cov-3.083657_pt1 | contig 16252 bp, 10 predicted proteins | sample MGYA00242110_ERZ509012 | MGnify/ENA primary metagenome ERZ509012 (study PRJEB26280, sample SAMEA2338714) | human gut metagenome | biome: human gut; feature: human-associated habitat; material: faeces...
CCAGCCGGTACGAATCTCTTTGAGATCACATATGGAGACAAATTTAAATACATCAGTATCGAAACAGATGGGGCTGTGATCGATAAAATGCAGCTGCGCATGGATACAAATCTGTTCCGTCCATCTGTATTTCTGCCCGGCTGCGTGCTTCTGTTTGCAGGATATCTGCTGATCAGTATCCCATTTTTAGTAAGAAAGAAAAGAATTACGACAGAAGAGAAGATCGGTGTGACCCTGCTGGAGAAATTATATGGGGATGTCGGAAATGCTGCCGGAAAATGGGTTTATGACAGAACAGCGGGCAGAGGGGTAAGAATACTTAGGGCAGTTTGCTTTTCTGTTCTTTTCCTGCAGGGAATGTTTCCGGGAATAGGACGTTTCCGGGGATTGCTGGTCTGCCTGCTGCTTTTGGTGATCGCATTGTTTACATGGGAGCGGGAATTAAAGCCGGTAGAATGGAACTGGACGGCTGCGTCTGCATTTGTCCTTTTTTGTATTTCCCTGTGTGTATCAGATTTTATGGTAAGCAAGTCCGTGAAGTTCATCGGGTATGTGCTCCTGTTTGCATTTGGTTTTTTCTATTTCGTATGGAACCAGATGGAACACAGACAGGAAATGCTATCTGATATGCTCTGCGGCTTCGCTTTTGCGGTTCTTATTATGACAGTCTTCCTGTGGACAGGAAAGATGGATCAGAGCCTTATGGGAAGCGGGATTACTGGCATGGGTGATCTGCTACAGCGCGCAGAAGTGTACCTTAGAAACTTAAACCTGTTTGGAGCAGAGAAAGAGAACCTCCTTTTGCGTGGAGAAGAGGTGGCTGCGCCGAATGGCATGCTGCAGCTTGTCTACCGGTACGGACTTCTGGTTACCATACCATTTGTTCTGCTGCTTATAAGTGTTGTGAGACAGGCACTCCATGAAAAACAAGGGATCTTAGTGATCCTTACAACTGGGTATGTTGTCTGTACCTGCCTGTTCAACATCGAACAGCCGCTTGAGAATCCACTCTGGATGCTCTATTACCTTGGAATTGGAATCCTGTTTGCGAAATCTTAAGATTTTCTTTTCCCACGAATTTACAGCTTTTATAAAATGTTAATATGTGGTAAGCTAAAGAGTAGAGCAACATAAACGAAGGAGTAGAGAAGGAAAGAGCGGATGAAGAAAAAAATATTGGCATTCCTCATGGCAGCCTGCGTAGCAGCGACCTCTGTCCCGATGGATGGAGCCGTATATGCAGCAGAGGTGCGCATGGAGCAGGAAACAGAGGACACAGAACAGGAAACAGAGACTGTCGTTACAACTGGGGAGACAGCGGAGAAAACAGAGGCTTCAGAGACAACAGAAACTTCTGAGAATACAGAAGTAACAGAAACAGAGACAGCAGATGTTACCGAGAGTACAGAAGCTGCTGAGATAACCGAAGCAACTGAGACAACCGAAACAACGGAGAGCACCGAAGTAACTGAGGCAACAGAAACGACGGAGAGTACCGAAACAGAAGTTACTGAGAACACAGAAAGTACTGAGAGCACAGAAGAGTCCGTATCTCTTCCGTTAAATTATATCCTGGTCGGTGCAGCAGAAGTGGATGTCCCGGGAACACAGCAGATCGTAGCAAGCATCGGAGATGAAAATACAGAAGTCACAAATGTTGTGCTGACCTATCAGAACCAGACAACCGGTGAGAGTTATCAGACTAAGGCAGCCGATGCTGTGGATGATCTGAAACTTTTTACCATAACATTTACCGGAGAAGCGCAGAAGGGAACCTATGCACTGACCGGGATTTCCTATGAGACCAAAGAGGGCAAAGGAGAGATCGACTTTGCCGGTCTTGACATGTCCGTTGTATTTGGTGTCGGAGAGTCCGTGGAGACGAACCCGGATCAGCTGATCAGCGAGGAAGACCCGTCTCTTTCGGCAGATGACCTTGACATTGATGTGATCACGATGGATGAAAAGGGAAATGTTTTATCGGAAAATGTTTCTGAAGACGGACTTTCCCTGGCACAGGATTTAAAACTCTCAAGCGGTGGAAAAAAAGTCATCGTTTTAGACCCGGGACATGATGATACGCATACCGGAGCACATCAGAACGGTGCAGCAGAGGAAACACTGGTATTGCAGATCGCACAGTACTGTAAAGAGGAACTTGAAACCTACGCAGGTGTGACGGTGTATATGACAAGATCTTCCGGTTCCTGTCCAAACGGGGGCAGCAGTGTGACATCCGGTACCTGTAATGAAAAGAGAGTCGCTTTCGCACAGAGCGTTGGTGCGGATGCTTATATCAGTTTTCATTTAAATTCCAATGTCAGCAGTTCACCAAATGGAGTAGGCGTTTATTATCCAAACAGCAATTACAATGCTACAGTTGGCCAGGTTGGACAGGGCATTGCACAGAAGATCTATGAAAAGCTGCGTGCATTGGGATTAAGTGCATGGGGAACCGGTACGATGGTCTGGAATGCGAGTGAGGATAAATATGATGATGGTTCCGCAGCAGACTATCTGGGCGTGATCCGTAACTGCAAGAAAGCTGGCATCCCGGCAGTCTTGATCGAGCATGCCTTTATCAGTTCCAACAGTGATTACACCAATTATTTAAGCTCTGCAGACAAATTAAAGGCACTTGGTGTTGCAGATGCAACCGCAGTGGCAGAGTATTATGGATTGCAGAAAGGTGGAAACCTTGCGATCAGCTATGTTCAGTCACTTCCGGGCGGAAAGTTAAAAGTCGGCTGGGAAGCACTGGATAATGTTTCCTATTATCAGGTATGGAGAAGTACCAAAAAGGACAGCGGTTACAAGAAACAGGCAGAGGTAACCGGAACCGAGTATACCGACAGCGGTGTGAAGATTGGAAAAACTTATTATTATAAACTGATCGCGATCCTGTCAAATGGGCAGCAGGGACAGACCTCGGATGCAATGACCGGTTTTGCACTGGATCAGACAACGATTTCCTATGCGAAATCCTATGCCAGCAAAAAGATAGAGGTTGCATGGGAGAGCGTACCGGGTTCCGAGGGATATCTGGTATTTCGCTCCGAAAACGGAAGTGACTTCACACAGGTTGCAAAGATCACCTCCGGTGGAACTTTGAGCTACATCGATAAAGTAAAGAAAAACAATAAAGCATATACCTATAAGGTACAGGCATACAATACCAGTGGTAAAATGCAGGGAACCGGAGAATTCTCTGATACGAAGACGGCAAGATCAGTTGCAACGACAACGATCACGGATTTTGCAACGGTAAATGCGACCAGCCTGTCTGTTTCCTGGAAAAAGGTGGGCGGTGCCAGCGGTTATGAGATTTACCGCAGTACAGGCAAGAACGGGAAATATAAAAAGATCGCTACGGTAAAATCCGGCAAGACCACTACATACACGGATAAAAAAGTCAAATTTGGTGTTCCATATTATTATAAAATCCAGACCTTAAATCAGAGTGACGGCGTAACCGGATACAGTGGTTATTCAGCGGTAAAAAGTGGAAAGACTACACTTACTACCAAGATCACTTCGGTGGTTTCCAGAGATTCCAATACACTGGAGATCAAATGGAACAAGATTGATGAGGCATACGGTTACCGTATTTTAAGAAGTACCAGCAAAAAGGGATCTTACAAAGAGATTAAGACCATTAAGAAATCCGGCACTGTGAAATATCAGGATAAAAAGGCAGAAGCTGGAAAAACTTATTATTACAAGGTAGAGATCTTAGTAAAGTCGGGTAAAAAGATCCTGGAAAATGGTGTATCCAAAGCCGTATCCGGTAAAACGTTAAAACAGGTTTCCATTACATCGGTTACCGCAAATGGAACGGCTATGCTTTTAAAATGGAAGAAAGTATCTGGCGCAGATGGGTATGAGATCTTCAGAAGCACAAAGAAAAAGGGTACTTATGAGCAGATTGGAACCGTAACCGGTGCGAAAAAGACGAAGTACGAAGATAAGACCGTAAGTAATGGCAAGACTTATTACTATAAAGTAAGAGCTTATCATAAGAAGAAAAAGCTGACCGAAACCGGGTCATTCAGTAAGATCCAGAAGACCTATACGTTAAAGAAAGTCGTTATCACCTCCGCAGCAGCAAATGGACAGAAAGTGGAGCTCGCATGGGAAAAGGCAGCGAAGGGAACCGGATATTCCATCTACCGCAGTGAGAACAAGGACGGTAAATTCGAACAGATCGGCACGACCTCTTCCCTGAAAAAAGTAAAATATACGGATTCCAATGTAGAGTTTGGTAAGGTATACTATTACAAAGTGGCAGTCAACTACTCCATGAATGGAAAAGATGAGAGTGTTGGCGGCTACAGTGATGTTGCAATGGTTCCGATGATGGATGGCGGACATACGGTCATGGGTACCAGCGCGGTAACGGTAGAGCAGATGGTGGCATATTACAATGCAAGATATACCTTCCCATCCGACACTTACAAAGACAAAGGTGCAGAGACACCGGAGGCATTCTTTACGATTGTAAAAGAAGAAGCAGATGCCGAAGGAGTAAGAGCGGATCTTCTGTTTGCACAGGTGATCTTAGAGACCGGCGGCTTACAGTTTGGCGGGGATGTAGCTGCATCCCAGTGTAACTTCGGAGGCCTGGGAGCTGTAGGTGGTGGTGCCGCAGGAGAGACCTTTGCCGATGTAAGAACCGGTTTAAGAGCCCAGGTACAGCATCTGAAAGCATATGCGAGCACGGATGCACTGAACAATCCATGTGTGGATTCCAGATTCAGCTATGTGACAAGAGGCTGTGCACCGTATATCGAGTGGCTTGCCATTCCGAAAAACCCATATGGAAAGGGCTGGGCAGCCGACCCGGATTATGGTACGAAGCTGTTGCAGATCATAGAAAGTCTGTAATATTTAAAGGAAAAGATGTATGAAACAAATTATTAAGGATAGACAGTTATTTATCCGACGGATTTTTTTGATGTGTTATGACATGGTTGCGGTGTTTGCCGCAAGCATGTCAGCACTGCTTTTAAGGTTTGATTTTCATATGGACAACATACCGGATGAATATATCAATGAGGTATGGAAAGCACTGCCGTACATGTTAGTCATCATGCTGGCAGTATTCTGGTCTTTACGATTATATTCGAGCCTGTGGAGTTATGCAGGAGCCCTGGAAATGATGTATGTGGTATCAGCATGTATGATCGATACCCTGCTTTCAGCGGCCGTTATCCTGGTTCGAAACTGGGGCGATATGTATCCGGTTCCAAGAAGTTTTTATATTTTATATGGACTGTTTTTGCTGATCCTTATTATGGGATGCCGGTATTCTTACCGAGCGATACGTGCGATCCGCACGATGCGCAGAAATGGCGTATATCAGAGAAATGTCCTGATCATCGGGGCAGGAGATGCCGGAAATCAGCTGATCAAAGAGATCAAAAACAGCCGTTTTGTAAAAAAGAGAGTGGTCGGTGTCATTGATGATGATGCGGCCAAGGTTGGAAACTATATTCATGGTACCAAGGTGGTCGGGGATCGCAATGCAATCCTTGAAAAGGCACAGGAACTGCATGTCCATGAGATCATTGTGGCAATGCCTTCGGCATCTCCGAAACAGATGAAAGAGATCCTTGATATCTGTAAAGAAACCGGATGCGAGTTAAAGCGTCTGCCAGGTATCTATCAGCTGGTCAATGGAGAAGTCAGCATCAGCAAGTTAAAGGATGTCGATGTCAATGACTTACTGGGAAGAGAGCCGATCACAGTCGACTTAGAGTCGATCATGGGCTATGTATCCGGAAAAACCATTATGGTAACCGGAGGTGGCGGTTCCATCGGAAGTGAGTTATGCAGACAGATTGCGGGACATCATCCGAAACAACTCATTATTGTGGATATTTATGAAAACACAACCTATGATATCCAAAACGAATTAAAAGCGAAATTCCCGGATCTGGATCTGGTAGTCCTGATCGCATCCGTGCGGAATACCAACCGGATGAACTATATTTTTGAAACCTATCAGCCGGAGATCATTTATCATGCGGCAGCACATAAGCATGTGCCGCTGATGGAGGACAGTCCGAATGAGGCGATCAAGAATAACGTGCTTGGTACCTGGAAGATTGTGCAGGCGGCAGACCGCTATCATGTGAAACGTTTTGTTATGATCTCCACAGACAAGGCGGTAAACCCGACCAACATTATGGGGGCAAGCAAACGGATCTGTGAGATGATCATCCAGACCTATAACAGACGGTCGAAGACAGAATACGTGGCAGTGCGTTTTGGAAATGTATTGGGAAGTAACGGCAGTGTGATACCGTTATTTAAAAAACAGATCGAGCGTGGAGGCCCGGTTACGGTAACGCATCCGGACATCGTGCGATACTTTATGACCATACCGGAGGCAGTGTCTTTAGTCTTACAGGCAGGAGCCTATGCAAAGGGCGGCGAGATCTTTGTCTTAGACATGGGAGAACCGGTCAGGATCTTAGACCTTGCAAAGAACCTGATCCTGCTTTCCGGACACAAGCCGGATGAAGATATCCCGATCGTCTTTACCGGACTCCGTCCCGGAGAAAAATTATACGAAGAGATGTTAATGGAGGAAGAAGGGCTGCAGGAGACCGCAAATAATCTGATTCATATCGGAAAACCGATCGAAATGGATGAGGAATGTTTCTTAGAACAGCTTCAGGAATTAAAAGAATATGTGGTGACAGAACCGGAAGATATCAGAGAGTGGGTCAAGAGGATCGTACCGACCTATCATCCGGAAAATGGAGCTAAGGCATAAGTTAGGAGAAAAGGATGGGTAGTTATCGATATATCAAACGGGGAATCGATATTCTTTTAAGCGGGCTGGCGGTAATCATTTTATCGCCGGCATTACTTGTTTTATGCGCTGCTATTAAAATCGATTCCAGAGGGCCGATTTTATTCAAACAAAAGAGAATAGGCATTCACAAAACCTATTTCTGGATCTATAAATTCCGCACCATGCGTACAGACACGCCAAAAGATATGCCAACCCACCTGCTCACAAATCCGGAGCAGTACATCACAAAGGTTGGTAAATTCCTGCGGAAAACAAGCTTAGATGAGCTGCCGCAGATCTTTAATATCTTAAAGGGGGACATGAGTATCGTAGGTCCGCGTCCGGCCTTATGGAATCAGGATGACCTGATCGCAGAACGCGACAAATACGGTGCCAATGACGTGATGCCGGGACTGACCGGATGGGCGCAGATCAACGGACGGGATGAACTTGAGATCCCGGTAAAGGCAGCATTTGACGGAGAGTATGTTAAGAAATTCGGTTTTGCAATGGATGTCAGATGCTTCTTTGGAACATTTTTGAGTGTCCTGCGTGGAGACGGAGTCGTTGAGGGCGGAACAGGAAGTATGGAGAAAAAGTAAGGACAAAACCAATATGAAACGAATCTTAATTACAGGAGCAAACAGTTATATCGGTACCTCGGTAGAGCGGTATCTTCTGGAATACAATGCAAAAATGGGGCGTGAGTTGTATCACATTGATACTTTATCCCTTAGAAATCTGGCATGGGAGCAGTATGATTTTTCATCGTATGATACAATCTTCCATGTGGCGGGGATCGCACATGCGGACATCGGGCATGTATCAGAGGAGACAAAGAAGCAGTATTATGAGGTCAACTGCGACCTTGCAGTAAAGACGGCAGAGAAGGCAAAAAGAGAAGGCGTGACACAGTTTATTTATATGAGCAGTGTTATCGTATATGGAGAGAGTGCCCCGGTTGGCGGTAAAAAGCATATTACGGCGGAGACGAAACCTGCACCGGCAAACTTTTACGGAGACAGCAAATGGCAGGCAGAGCAGCAGCTTCGCACCATAGAAAGCGGACAGTTTTCAGTTGCAGTGCTCCGTCCACCGATGATCTATGGCAGAAACAGTAAGGGGAATTTTAAAATGCTGCTTTCACTTGCACAGAAAACACCGGTATTTCCAAGTATCTCAAATGAGAGAAGCATGTTATACATAGAAAATCTTGCCGAGTTTGTAAGATTGCTGATCGACAGCCAGAAGGGCGGTCTGTTTTTCCCACAGAATGCAGAGTATGTCACAACAGCACAGATGGTAAAAGCGATCGGTGAGGCAGACGGCAAAAACATCACGCTGCTTGGAATGTTAAATCCATTTGTCCAGCTTGCAGCAAAAATGCCGGGAAAGATCGGCGGCATGGCAAATAAGGCATTTGGAACGCTGACCATCGATCAGGGGTTAAGCGTGCGTGAAATAGACGGGTATCAGAAATATGATCTAATGGAGAGTGTGAAAAAGAGTGTTGGGTAAAGTGTTAATGGTCGCTTCGGTAGCATCGATGATACAGCAGTTTAATATGAGAAATATCGAAATCCTGCAACAGCTTGGATATGAGGTAGAGGTGGCGTGTAATTTTGAAACCGGAAATACCTGTTCCCAAAAGCAGATTACGCTATTAAAAAAGCAATTGGAAGATCAGGGTGTAGAGTGGCATCAGATTGACTTCGCGAGGAACGTATTCAAAGTCAGAGAGAACGGCAGGGCATATCGGCAGTTAGAGAAGCTGTTTCAGGAAAAACGATATCAATTTGTGCATTGCCACAGTCCGATCGGTGGAGTGCTGGGACGTCTGGCAGCTCATAAGTATAAGACACGTGTGATCTACACGGCACATGGCTTTCATTTTTTTAAAGGAGCACCGAAAAAGAACTGGCTGTTATTTTATCCGGTGGAAAAGTTTTTGTCGAATTATACAGATGAACTGATTGTGATCAACAAGGAAGATTATGAACTTGCCAAAAAGAAGTTCCATATGAAGAAGCTGACCTATATACCGGGAGTTGGTGTAAATACGGCAGTGAAACAGAGTTCAAAAGAAGAAAAAGAGGAAAAAAGAAAAGAACTTTCGGTTCCACAGGAAGCATTTTTGATCGTGCAGGTGGCAGAATTTACACCGAATAAGAATCAGCAGACGGTAATCAAGGCATTAGAAAAGAGGAACAATGCTGATATTTATTATGTTATGTGTGGCATCGGTTCGGAAAAAGAAGCACTTGAGCGGTATGTTACAGAGCGGCATTTAGATAAAAATATCCGGTTTCTGGGATTTCGTAAGGATGTCCATGAGATATTACAGTGTGCAGACTGCTTTGTGCTGTCGTCTTATCGCGAGGGACTATCGGTTGCTCTTATGGAGGCGATGGCGGAAGGTCTGCCGATCGTATGCGGGAAGATACGCGGAAATGTTGATCTGGTGGAAGACGGAGTGGGGGGTATCCTGGTAGATTCTGGAAATCAGGATCAGTATGTCGAGGCGTTTGAGAAACTTCTGGAAAAGAAAAAGAATGCCCCGGATGAATTTCAGCGGATGGGCGAAGAAAATAAAAAAACAATCGAGAAGTTTTCGTGTGAACGAGTGGATGAGAAAATGAGAGAAGTGTATCAGATGTATAACTGGATGGAAAGGAAAAAATAATGCCAAAGTTATCTGTATTAATGGGAATCTATAATGAAAAAAAGAAAGAACAGGTAGAACAGGCGATTTCATCAGTATTAAATCAATCATATCGTGACTTTGAATTTATCATCTGTGATGATGGCTCTGCAGAAGAATTTTTTTTGTGGCTGCAACAGTATTGTAAGATAGATGAGAGGATTCATCTGCTCCGAAACGAAAAAAATGCGGGACTTGCAGAATCATTGAATCGGTGTCTTGCAGAGGCAGAGGGAGAATATATTGCCAGAATGGATGCAGACGATGTTTCATTACCGGATCGATTTGAAAAGCAGATTCATTTTCTGGAGGCGAATCCGGAATATGTATTGGTGGGATGTTCTGTCAGTCTGATCGATGATGCGGGCATCTGGGGAGAACGTATCCTAGCGGAAAAACCGCAGAAAACAGACTTTTTATGGACGTCCCCATTTGTGCATCCCTCTATTATGATGAGAAAAAATGTTTTGCAGCGGCTGAATGGATATTCAACAGAGGATTATGCGGAGCGGACAGAGGATTATGAGCTGTTTATGCGTTTATATGCATTGGGATATACAGGATATAATCTGCAGGAAAAGTTATTTTTGTATCGAGAGGACAGAAATGCGTTTACAAAACGAAAATACCGTTACCGGATCAATGAAGCAAAAGTCCGTTACATTGGATTCGGACAGCTTGGAATACGAAAAGGAAATTTAAAATATATCGCAAAACCTTTAGTGATAGGGCTGATACCAAGGGGTGTGATGCAAAAGCTTCGCAGGAGACAATTTGGGGAGTAAGAAGGATATGATAGGAATCGTAATTTTAAATTATAGAAACTGGGATGATACATTGCGTTGCATACAAAGTGTCGCAGCATATCCGCCAAAAGAAACATATAAGATCATTCTGGTGGACAACGCTTCCCCAAACGCTCCGGAATATGATCTGTGGGATGCTATAAAAAAATATGACGTGATCTATCTGCAGAATGAGGAAAACAAAGGGTATAATGCAGGAAATAATGCAGGGATTGCAAAAGCTCTTGAAATGGACTGTGATGCGATTCTGATCAGCAATAATGATGTGTGTTTCTCAGAGGGAAGTATTCAAACATTATGGGAATATACCAAAACACATCCGAAGGTTGGAATTGTCGGTCCTAAAATTCTTGATAAAAATGGAGAGATACAGAAGAGTAACCTGTGTAGGCGTACAGGGATGAAAGAAAAATATCTGGTAAGAACACGATTAAATGCGATTTTCCGTAGAGAATATGCTACATATTTTGGTTTTGACAGAGATTATAATACAACATTTGAAGTACATGCGGTGTTGGGCTGCTGTTTTTTGATGACACGGGAATGTGCACAGAAGGTAACACCATTGGACGAGCATCCGTTTTTATATGAGGAAGAACTGATGCTTGGCATCCGGATGGAGCAGGCAGGGTATCATACGGTATATGATGCAGATGCCGTGATCGAACACTTGCATGGAGGAAGCACAAAAAATGTCAAAGCATTTGCCTTTGCACATAATATAAAAAGCGAGATCTATTACTGCAAAGCATACTTAAACGCATCAAAAGCTGCCATTTACCCGTTATACTGGTATAGAGTGGGATTATATCTGGTTCGCTGTCTGAAGTATCAGGATTTCAGAGAACATTGGAAATGGTTTCGTCAGATGACGAGAGAGGAAATGGAAAGATAGGTAATTGTATGAAATTAAAAAAGTATTTGAGTTTGCCATACAGAGCAATAAAAAAATTTAGCATAGCAAGATTTTTAAGTATATTTGTTTATTTAAAAAATGAGGGATTAGAAGGAACAAAGAAACGATTTTTAGAATCTATATATGGTACAGACTTATATCGTAAGGAACTTGTAATAAAAAATGTAAAAAAAATTGAAAAAATAGAAGATTGCAAGAAATTAGTTTTTCCAGAGATTGATAGCCCGGAAGTGTCTGTTATAATACCTGTTTATAATGAATTTTCTTTTACATATCACTGCCTGAAAAGCATTTTGGATGCAGGGGATAAGACACCATATGAGATAATAATTGCAGATGACTGTTCAAATGATTTGACAACTGAGATACTTAGTGTTGTTAAAAATATTAAAGTGATTAATACAGAAGAAAATGTAAAATTCCTTAGAAACTGTAATAATGCAGCAAAATATGCGAAGGGAAAATATATCTTTTTTTTGAATAATGATACACAAGTTCAAAGCGATTGGTTGGATTCGCAGGTGCGCTTGATGGAACAGAATCCAGACATAGGAATGACAGGTTCAAAATTAATTTATGCGGATGGCAGGTTACAGGAAGCAGGAGGGATTATTTGGAAAGATGGTGTGGCTTGGAATTATGGTAACCGCCAGGATCCGTATGCGCCAGAGTATAATTATGTAAAAGAAGTAGATTATATTTCAGGTGCGGCTATTATGGTTCGAAGTGAGATATGGAAGAAAATAGGAGGCTTTGATGAAAGATATGTTCCGGCTTATTGTGAAGATTCAGATTTGGCATTTGAAGTTCGTAAGGAGGGATTTCGTGTAGTATATCAGCCACTTTCTGTTGTGATACATTTTGAAGGCATATCAAATGGAACCAATGTGCAAGAGGGAATAAAAAAATATCAAGTTGAGAATACAAACAAATTGTACTTGAAATGGAAAGATCAATTAGAATCTAAAGACGTATGCCAGAAAGCTGTATTTCAATATAGAGAAAGAAGTCAGAATAAGAAAATTATTTTGTTCATAGATCATTATGTGCCTACTGTTGACTGCGATGCTGGATCAAAAACAGTGTATGAATTTTTAAAAATGTTTACAAAGAAAGGATATGTTGTAAAATTTGTAGGCGATAATTTTTACCAGAAAGAACCATATACTACGATGTTGCAACAGTTGGGGGTAGAGGTTTTATGCGGTAATTACTATAAGGAACACATATTTGACTGGATTAAGCAAAATAAGGAAATGATAGACTTTGCATTTCTGAATAGACCTCATATTGCAATTAAATATATAGATTTTCTGCGTGACAACACAAATATAAAAATAATATATTATGGACATGATTTACATTTTTTACGTTTCAGGCGAGAATATGAACTGACAGGTGACAGTTCAAAATTGAAAGAGTCAGAAAAATGGTATGAGACAGAGATGTATTTAATGCACAATGCAGCAATTTCATATTACCCATCTGTTGTTGAGAAAAATGAAATAAAAAGAATTGATGATACCATAAAGGTTAAGGCTATTACGGCATATGCATATGATGAGTTTCGCGAAGATATATCATATGATTTTAAAGATAAGGAAGGTATTTTGTTTGTTGGAGGATTTGTGCATAAACCAAATCAGGATGCAGTAATGTGGTTTGTTGAGAATATATATCCGCAGATCAGAATAAAGAAAGAAATTCCGTTTACTATAGTGGGGTCATATCCAACAAATACAATTCGATCTTTGGATGGAAAGAATGGGATTAGGGTAGAGGGATTTGTGTCAGATGAACGATTGAGTGAATTATATCAGAAAAATAGGATTGTCGTAGTACCATTGCGGTATGGTGCTGGGGTAAAGGGGAAAGTTGTAGAGGCAATTTATAATGGAGTTCCGATTGTCACAACATCTGTTGGTGCAGAGGGAATAAGTGATTTGGAACAAATTGCAAGTATTTGTGATAGTGAAGAAGAGTTTTCAAATGAGGTAATTCGGTTATATGAGGACCTTGATGAATTAAAAATCAGAGCAATGAAATCACAGAAATTTGTAAAAAAATATTATAGTATGGACACGGTTTGGCATATAATGCAGACTGACTTTGAATAATTTGTCAAATAATACAAAGAATGATATAATGTCATTGATTTATATACTATGGCAGGAAGGAAATAAGATGTTAGGAAAAATAAAGGAACTATACGATTATCGGGAAATGATACATAGCATGGTAAGAAAAGAACTTCGGGGAAGATATAAGAGTTCAGTATTAGGTTTTTTGTGGACATTTATAAATCCTCTTTGTCAGATTATTATATATACAATGGTTTTTTCGATGATATTTAGAATGGATGTGGATAAATACTATTTGTTTCTTACCGTTGTAATGATACCGTGGGTTTTTTTTAGCTCGTCTCTTACAGGAGGAGCAATGTCTATTGTCAATTCAAAAGATTTGCTGTCAAAAATATATTTCCCAAGAGAAGTATTGCCAATCTCTTTTGTCACAAGTTGTTTTGTAAACATGCTTCTTTCATTTATTGTTGTTTTTGGTGTGCTTTTCATTTCAGGATGGGGTGTCTCGTTTAAGGCATTATTATTTCTTCCACTCGTAATGCTGGTGGAGTATGTATTGTGTTTGGGATTGACAATGATTATATCAGCTTGCACTGTCTATTTTAGGGATTTGGAGCATATTATGGGTGTTTTGATGATGGCATGGATATACCTTACACCAGTTATGTATGATATAAATTATGTGCCGGAAAAGTTACAGACAATATTTCAGTTAAATCCGATGACAGCTGTGGCACTGGCTTATAGAGAGATATTGTATTATAAACAGGTTCCTAAAATGTCGAATTTGATAGTGTCGATAACGGTAGGAGTCGTATCACTTATTTTTGGGGGCATTATTTTCTCTAAATTGCAGAAAAATTTCGTGGAGGAACTGTAGATGAAACCGGAAAATGCGATAGAAGTTAAAAATATAACAAAGAAATTTAAAGTTTATTTTGATAAGGGGAATAGTTTAAAAGAAAAAATTTTATTCCATGACCGTAACAGACATGAGGAACACTGGGTTTTAAAAGGAATTAGTTTTGAGGTAAAAAAAGGTGAGGCGATTGGTCTGATCGGGAAAAACGGATGCGGGAAAAGTACAACTCTTAAAATGTTGACTAAAATTATGTATCCAACGGAAGGTTCAATAGAGATGAGAGGAAGAGTATCAAGTCTGATTGAACTGGGAGCAGGATTTCATCCGGACATGACAGGACGTGAGAATATTTTTACAAACGCCTCCATCTTTGGATTGAACCATAAACAGATAGAGCAGAGACTGGAGGAAATTATAAAGTTTTCGGAATTGGAAGAATTTATTGATAATCCAGTTCGTACTTATTCTTCTGGTATGTATATGAGACTGGCTTTTGCTGTTGCGATTAATGTAGATGCAGATATTTTATTAATTGATGAGATATTAGCGGTTGGAGATGTAAGTTTTCAGGCAAAATGTTTTGAAAAATTAAAAGAAATTAAAAAGAATGGAACAACCATTGTGATTGTATCGCATGTTATGAGCCAGATTGAAAATATCTGTGACAGGGCAATCTGGATTGAAGAAGGATTGATTTGTGAAGAAGGAAAACCGCATGAAGTTGGCACCCATTATCTGGAGAATATGGAAGAAAAACGTATTGCTAAGATTGAGGATGATTTTCAAAGGGAGTTATTGGAAAAAGAGGAACGGAGAAAAAACGAAGAAAAGGAAAAAGAGCGTAAGAGAGAAGAAACACTGGGGCTTCCTATATTTTGCAGAAAGGGCGCATCTCGTAGGGGAAATATGCAAATACAGCTGAAAGATGGAGGAATATTTAATTCAGAGGGAAAACAAACAGAATTTTTTAAAGTGGGAGAACACATGGAAGTCAGGCTGCAATATATAACGGAGCGGCCACTGGAAAATGTCAACTTTATCATAAATATTACAAGAGAGGACGGAGTATATTGTTTTGGAACAACTGCGTTATCAGGATTGCAGAAAGAATATCAGCTTGTAAAAGGAAAAGAAGGAACTGTAACATTTGTGATTGAAAGCAATAATTTATTAGAAGGAAAATATTATATGGATATTGGAATTCAAAATTTACAGGAAGAAGTGTATGATTATATCAGCAATGCAATGTCATTTCGGATTCGAGAAACCCAGGATGTGCAACAGGGGCTTGTTTATTTGCCAGGATATTGGAAGTGTGATGGAAAAGATATCAGAGTAGATTAGGTGGAAATATATGGAAAGTAATGTTAAGAAAGAGGCGGAAGAAAATTCTTTGCTAAAGAGGGAAAATGATTTCCTGAAAAAAGAAGTAGAAGAATTAACGATACAATTGAACAATAAAACTGTACATATAGAACAGTTAATGGAGAGCGAGAGAAATCTAAAAAGTGAATTGAGTAAATATAAAAGAAGTATTTCTTATAGAATTCACCGGACAAATACGGCAGCTTTTAATAAACTGCGTAAGACTGTAAGGTATATGTTCCCATTATATACAAGAAGAAGACACTATATTGGTGTTATTCTCAGAGCTATCAGACATCCATTTCGTACTATAAAAAATACATCAGGATCGGTAATAAAAGAAGGTTTTGAACATTTTATTCATTGGGAAGGGTATATTGCCAATATCAAAGGTATGGCGGAAATGGAACAGTGTTTTATAGAAACGGAAATTCCGCAACCAGATTTAAAAGAAGTAAAATCTATTGAAGAATGTGAGTTAATAGAGTTTGAACGATATGAAAATCCAGAAGTTTCAATTATAATTCCGGTGTACAATCAGTTTACATATACCTATTGGTGTCTGGATTCTATCAATAAAAATTCGGGAGAAATAAAATATGAGATCATCCTTGCAGATGACTGTTCGACAGATCTGACTGCGCAAATAGAGCAGGTGGTAAAAAATATTAAAGTTATTAAAACAGAGACAAATTTGAGATTCTTAAAAAACTGTA